>Ga0079305_1000032_pt1 | contig 283048 bp, 239 predicted proteins | sample LMS_cellobiose_e_FD_79183 | JGI IMG/M metagenome (GOLD analysis project Ga0079305, IMG submission 79183) | Rumen-fistulated moose microbial communities from Alaska, USA - LMS_cellobiose_enrichment | ecosystem: Host-associated > Mammals > Digestive system > Stomach > Rumen fluid ... | reverse complement strand
TTCAGCTCACGCTATTTGTGGCCTATCTGAAATCAATCACCACATGAAACATACAAGGGAAAAGAAAATAAACTATATTTGCAGTCTAATTGAAGGCTGTCCTAAAAAGGGGAAGTTTACATTAGCAAGGGTATGACGAAGGCTGGATCCTGTAAGTTTTTGTAAAGACTCACTCATCAATTTCATCCCAAATATAAGTAATGAAAGTGAGCCAAGAAGTTTGAATACTAAATTAAATGTCATAATATTATATGTTTTATTTGTTTTGCTAAGCAAATATACATAATAATCCCCAAAACGATATTGGATATGTGGTTACAATTTGGTTACTTTATAAAAAATTTTTTTTCTATCACCAAATCGAACCTATTGAGGGGCTACTGAGTCTTCATCTCCAAATATTTTCGCCACAAAAAGATGTTCTATATTTGTTATTGACAAACGAGAATGTAGCTCGTAGGCAACGAGAACGGTCCACACTAGGGACAAGAACCGTTCTCGTTCTTAGTAATGCCTTCTACGGGGTGTCGGAGGCTTTGCTATGGATCATCGCAAGGCTTCCTTTCACTCATCGCAGTATTTCCTATGGGGGTATGGCAGATACTGCGTTGGGTGATAGTAGATACTGTGACAAGTGGTAACAAGCATACCTTCCTATGATAGCTTACTTTACCTACTATGATAGCAAGCTTTAGTTAAAAGGAAAGGAGGGATTATATTTTTCAACTGCAAATGTAGGGTAATTGAATATAATGGTGTATCTTTGTGATGTTAATTCATTGTATTAACAATTAAAAGAAGAAGGAGTAAATTATGGGAGTTTATTTAGGATTTATATTTATTGATATACCATGCATGTTATTCCTTATTTATTGTCTTACACCCAGTGGCAAACGTAGGCTAAGGGAGAATAATATGTTATAAATGACAAACAGATAATTATTATTGAAATGAAAAAGGTAATAGTTTTATTAGCAGTAATGATGATGTCAGTAGTTAGTTATGCTCAGGACGTCATAGGCAAGTGGGTAACTGAAGGTGGTGATTCTCAGATTGAGATTTACCAGAATGGTGATAAGCTGGACGGCAAGATTGTCTGGCTGAAAAAAGGCGATGGACAGCTCGACACTCACAACCCAGACAAGAGCATGCAGAGCCGCAAGCTTGTAGGCACCAACATCTTGACAGGCCTCACCAAGAAAGGAAACAAGTGGGAAGGTGGCAAGATCTACAACCCCAAGAACGGCAAGACTTACAAGTGTTCTATCTGGCTTGAGGGTAACAATCTCAAGGTTCGCGGCTACGTAGCGATGTTCTATGAAACCCAGACCTGGACAAAAAGCGAATAGAGATTGAAGGGAGCTATGCGAAGGTCTCTATAGCAGCTATGGTTCTCAGCAAATTATCATCAACTAAGTGGCGACCATAGAAATCGAGGAAGCAATCGGTATATTGATCAGTTTTGAGGTTGTACCAGAGTGACCAGATGGCCCAATAGATATCAATGTGATGGTCACCAATGCCAGCTTGACCAAGATCTATTAATCCACAAAAATGACCATCTTTCATCAGGACATTGGGCAAACAATAATCACCATGCACTATTACATCCTTCTTCAATAGGTGCTTATGGGTTTGAAAATATTGCCAAGCCTCTTCTCTATCGGTAAAATCCATCCAAGGGACTAACAAGGATTTATCGAAACATCCTTTTTGATAATTTGCTTCTGCAGATTGTATATAAACATCCAACTTATCTGAAGATGGAAAATCTTTGACGGAGAGGCTCTGAAGTTGGTGCAAACCCGTTGCCAAAGCTCGACAAAGTTCTTTGGGTTGATCTAAACAATTTGTCAACACTTCTCCTTCGGCTTTCTTGGTCAAAAGATAGTCTTTGTCTTCTGAGAGATATAAAACTACTTTTACTGACAAACCCTTAGCATAAAACCATTGGGTAAATCTTGTTTCTTGTGCCAAACTACCCTTAGGGGCTATCTTTAGGTAATAGCCCCTATCAACGAAAAAGGTAGTAGCTTCTGAACAACAACTACAATCTAAGAGTTGGCTACCTTGTAGATAAGGTTGCAAAGCAGAAGGATAGGTGTTCAGCATATTTGAATCTCTTTATTTCTCTATCACCATATCGAACTGATCGAAGGGAGCCGTTCGATGGGCTAAATGCTTGGTGGTGGGCGAGATGCCAAACAAAGGGGAATAGGTATTCACTTTGATGGTTTGGCCATCGGGCAGGAACTCCAGGATGCGAAGCCAACCATCGCCACCATTGCCTTCCCAGCCTCCACCCAGGATCTGAACATTGAACATCATCTGATGTACGGTCTTGCCTGCAGAGTTTTTATCATTTCGATAAGCTACTGAGTCTTCAAAATCGCCAGGAACGCCTGTGTGTCCACAAAGCACTAAGCGAATGTTCTTGCAAGGATAGATGAGCTTGTCCCAAATCTCTTGACCATAGTTGCGAGGTTGAATCTTATAACCCTCATTATTGGTGCGCTCTGCTGTGCGATGACGCAAGAATGAATGGGTAATAAAGATAATGGTATGGTTTTGGTATTTTTCGCTATCTGCTAATTCTTTAGCCCAAGAAAGTACTTCATCTCGAGGCGCCCATTCGGCAGCAATGACTAAGAGTTTACCCCAATGACTATCCTCCAACTCATAAGCGGCATTTTCCAAAGAAACCTTACCTTCACGATTGGGATAAGCAGCTACTACACAATCCATCCACTTGGAATTACGCTCGATGGGGAAATATTCAGGAAAATGAGTAAAACCTTCATCACCACGTTTATAACCATATTCATGGTTACCAGTAGCAATGATATAAGGTACTTTATTGTCCAAACGAGCCATGCAATGAGAAGCCCACTCCCACATTTGCTTACTGGTTTGATTCAACATCCTACGATCACGAACAATATTCTCGTTCTGCTCTACCATATCACCAGTAACCAGCACGGCTTTGATATTGAGATTGTTGATATTGTCGGCACACCAAACTGTAGTCAATTCATAGAGAGGTTGATTAATATCGTATTTGGTATAACCCTGAGGGTCGCCCAAAAGAATCATGGAGAATGAATTGGGGTCGGAAAGATGTTGTTGATCGGCCCTATCTTGTGCCTTTGCGATGAAGCAAATCAAACACAATACCAAAAAGAGTTTAGTTTTCATGATATATAAGATTTAAGTTTTATCTCAGCTTTTTGAACAAATCCCAAATAACGATACCAGTGGTAACGCTTACATTCAAAGAGTGCTTGGTGCCATATTGTGGTATTTCAATACATCCATCGCTCATATCTACCACTTCTTGCTGTACGCCTTTCACCTCATGTCCCATTACAATAGCATATTTCTGGTTTTTGTCCAATTCCAAATCCTGCAACATAATACTACCTTCAGCTTGTTCTACACTATAGACAATATAGCCTTGTTTTTGTAAAGAACGAACGGCTTCTTTGGTATCTTTGAAGTATTGCCAATCGACAGTAAACTCAGCTCCAAGAGCAGTTTTATGCAATTCTATCTGAGGTGGTTGTGCAGAAATGCCACACAAATAAATATATTCAATGCGAAAAGCATCACAAGTACGAAACACACTACCCACATTATAGACGCTTCGTACATTATCAAGTACCACCACCAAAGGCAATTTTTTTGCTTCTTTAAATTCCTCTACACTTATTCTATTCAGTTCTGTAACCTTTAGTTTTCGCATATCCCTACCCTACCTTATTTATTTAATGACAAAAATAGTGCAAACTAAAGACAATATCAAACATATTTGAAAATTGTTGAGATGTTCACAATGCAGTTGATAATAGTTGAAAACTTTTGCACAAATTTTGAAAGAAAAGTCTTGCATTATTCAAAAATATGATGGTATGTAGATTCAAATGAATTCTCCAAATTATAATGAAAGAATTTTTAATCTTATTGTCCCTACTTTTTCAACCGCATTTAGCAAAGAATATAAAAGAAAGTTATTACCTTTGCCTATGAGTGACAGAAGGTTGGAAATATGCAAGAAAAAGTTATCAACATTTTCAACAGGCTATAATAAGTATTAAGGAGATTTTTTTAAAATTAAAAAACTAAGATAATAATCGTATTATGGAAAATTTAGTGGATAAAATAAATGAGCTGAGAAAAGAGAAAAATGCTGTAATAATGGCTCATTACTATCAAACAAGTGATATTCAAGATATTGCAGATTATGTGGGTGATAGTTTGGCTTTAGCTCAACAAGCTGCTAAGACAAAAGCAGATATCATAGTACTTTGTGGAGTACATTTTATGGGTGAAACAGCTAAGATATTGTGTCCTGATAAAAAAGTACTGATACCAGATATTAATGCTGGATGTTCATTGGCTGATAGTTGTCCAGCTGATGAATTTGCCAAGTTTGTTGAGGCACATCCTGATCATACAGTTATCAGTTATGTGAATACTTCTGCAGCAGTGAAAGCCTATACTGACGTAGTGGTAACATCATCAAATGCCAAGCAGATTGTTGAGAGTTTTCCTCCAGAAGAGAAGATAATATTCGGACCTGACCAGAACCTTGGAAATTATATAAACTCGATTACAGGGCGAAATATGCTGCTTTGGGACGGTGCTTGTCATGTTCATGCAAAGTTTTCTGTAGAAAAGATACTTGAGCTGAAGAAAATTTATCCGCAAGCTAAGATTTTAGCTCATCCAGAATGTAAGGGAGCTGTTTTGAAATTAGCTGATTTCGTGGGTTCTACTGCAGCTATTTTAAAATATGCAAGGAATAATGAATCAAAGGAATTTATTATAGCTACTGAATCAGGTATTCTGCACAAAATGCAACAAGCTTGTCCACAAAAAGTATTTATTCCTGCTCCTCCAGAAGACAGTACTTGTGCTTGTAATGAATGTAACTTCATGCGCATGAACACGATGGAGAAACTATATCAATGCTTATTGAATGAAACTCCTGAAATTCATGTAGATAAAAAAATCGCTGAAAAAGCTATTAAGCCAATTCAGCGAATGTTGGAGATATCTGCCAAATTAGGATTGTAAGAAATCAACTAATTTTTTGATGGCGCGAGCACGGTGACTGATGCTGTTTTTTACATCTTCACCCAGTTCTGCAAAAGTCTTATTATAGCCTTTTGGCATAAAGATAGGATCGTAACCAAACCCAGAGGAACCTCGTTCTTCTGGGTTAATTGTTCCTTCAACAATACCTTCGAAAAGGTGTTCTTTTCCGTCTTGAATCAAACATACGATGGTACGGAATTGTGCTTTCCTATTATCTTTGTCTTTTAATTCACGCAATAAGCGATTTATATTGGCTTTGGAATCGTGGGCTTCACCAGTACCTTCTAAAGCTGCATAACGTGCAGAATAAACTCCAGGAGCTCCTTGTAAAGCTTCTACTTCCAATCCACTGTCATCAGCAAAGCAATCTAAATGGTAATGCTGATAAATATATTCAGCTTTTTGGCGAGCATTGTCTTCTAAATTATCGGCTGTTTCAGGTATGTCCTCGAAACAATTGATATCTTTCAAACTCAATACTTGATAAGTATCCTTTAGAATGGCACGAACCTCAGCAAGCTTGTGTTCATTATTGGTAGCAAATACAAGTTTTTTCATGCTTTTTGACTGTCTAAAACTTCTTCTATGGCTTTTTCATCTTTCTTATTGACTTTCACCTTAAGTTTGTCGAAACCTTCACCAAAGACACCAATAACTGCACTTTGTGAAATAAATGCATTGCTATCAATACTTTTTACTAATCTAAATATTTCAACTGACTGACGTTTAGATGCCAAGACGAACAATACTTTTACATTGTGTTTAGAATACCAACCTGTACCATCAAAAACAGTAACACCTCTGTGTGTTTTCTTATTGATGACATCAGCAATCTTGTCGTATTCTTTAGAGAATATGAAGAATTGTACTGATTGACGGGCACTGTTTACCACATAGTCAAGTACATATCCAATAATAAACAAGGTAACGAAACCAAAGATTACTCGTCGGAGATCGTGGAATACAAAATAGCAAGAACTAATAATGATAACATCACATAATTGAATCATGCGGCCTAAAGATATATCTCTGTATTTATTAACAATAGCAGCAATAATATCTGTACCACCAGTACTACCGTTGACATTAAATACTATACCTAAGCCAAAACCACACAGTACTGAGCCAATAATGCAAGCCATGAACTCTTGTCCCTCACCCAATATAAGTGGTGGAATGCCGTCAGGACCATTGACAATCTTCTGAAAGTACCAAAGTAGAAAAGTAAGCAACAAAATGCTATAACTGGTTTTTATGCAGAATTTCAAGCCCAATAACTTGAAAGCAAACATCATTAAGACAGCATTAACTATAAAATAGGTAGATTGAATAGGAAAACCTGTGGCATAATAGATGATAGCACCAATACCAGTAGTTCCACCAGTAGTAATCTGATAGGGCAACAGAAATGTTGCCCATGCAGCTGCATAGCTTATCAGACCTATTGTGATAAAGAAATAATCCTTTATGGTATGATATACCTCTAACTTAGTAGGTTTTTTCAGTGTCATTTCAAGACAATATTTATCAGTTTCTTAGGAACAATAATCACTTTCACAATCTGTTTGCCTTCCATCCATTTCTCAGAACGTTCATCAGCAACGACTTCTTTCTGTATGGTATCATTATCGGCATCAATTGGGAACTCCTTGTTATAGCGAGCCTTACCGTTGAAAGAAACAGTATAGTTTACATTATCTTCTTTCAGATAATCTTCATTATATGTAGGCCACTGTGCATCGCAAACAGAAGTGTTGTGACCCAACATCTCCCACAACTCTTCGCAGATATGAGGAGTAAATGGAGCCAAGCAAGTTACAATTTGCTCTAATACAGCTTTCTTACTGCATTTCAGTGAGGTCAGTTCGTTGACACAAATCATGAAAGCACTGATGGATGTGTTATAAGAGAAGTTCTCAATGTCGCCAGTAACCTTCTTAATTAATTTGTGAACGGCTTTCAGTTCTGCTGCATTAGGAGCCTCATCTGTCACCAGATAATTATCCTGACGGTCGTAGAACAATCCCCAGAATTTCTTAAGGAAGCGATGTACACCATCAATGCCATTAGTGTCCCAAGGCTTAGATTGTTCAACTGGTCCTAAGAACATTTCATACAGACGCAATGTATCAGCTCCAAATCGCTCAACAATCATATCTGGGTTCACCACATTGAACATGGATTTACTCATCTTCTCGATGGCCCATCCGCAAATGTATTTGCCGTCTTCCAGGACGAACTCGGCATTGTGGTATTCAGGACGCCAAGCCTTGAAAGCTTCGATATCCAGTATATCGTTGGATACAATGTTCACATCCACATGGATTGGAGTTACATCATATTGGTCTTTCAGATTGAGAGAAACAAAGGTATTGGTGTCTTTGATGCGATAAACAAAGTTGCTTCGACCTTGAATCATTCCTTGGTTCACCAGCTTTTGGAAAGGCTCTTCCTTGACAGAAATACCCAAGTCGTGCAGGAACTTATTCCAGAAACGAGAATAAATCAAGTGACCAGTAGCATGCTCTGTACCACCCACATAAAGATCAACATTCTGCCAATACTTATCTGCTTTTTCAGATACCAAAGCCTGGTTGTTGTGTGGATCCATGTAACGCAAGTAATAAGCACTTGAACCAGCAAAACCTGGCATAGTGCTCAATTCAAGAGGGAATATCGTCTTATTATCAATCTTACTGTTTTCAACTACTTGATTGTTTACTGTATCCCATGCCCATTTGGTGGCACGACCCAATGGAGGCTCACCCGTTTCTGTAGGTAGATACTTCTCTACCTCAGGAAGTTCCAAAGGTAAGCAAGACTCAGGAATCATGCAGGGCATCTCATCTTTATAATATACAGGGAATGGCTCTCCCCAGTAACGTTGGCGAGAGAAGATTGCATCGCGCAAGCGATAGTTCACCTTTACCCTACCCAACTGATGCTCCTTCACATATTTCTTGGTAGCAGCTATTGCTTCCTTGATGGTCAGGCCATTCAAATTCAAATCGCAATAAGGCTTAGCTCCTGCTTTTGGTGAGTTGCAAACGATACCTTCTTTGGCATCGAAGCTCTCTTCGCTTACATCGCAACCTTCCACCAATGGAACGATAGGCAAGTTGAAATGTTTAGCGAAAGCATAGTCGCGACTATCATGAGCAGGAACTGCCATGATGGCTCCTGTACCATAACCAGCCAATACATAGTCACTTACCCAAATAGGTACTGCTTCGCCAGTAAAAGGATTGATAGCATAACTGCCAGTAAATACACCTGTTACACTACGATCGGCTATGCGGTCTCTTTCTGTACGTTTTTTGGTTCTATCTAAATAAGCCTCTACTTCAGCTTTTTGTGCTTCGGTGGTAACTTTTGCCACAAATTCGCTCTCTGGAGCCAATACCATGAAAGTAACGCCATACATGGTATCGGCACGAGTAGTGAAAATGATAAATTCAACATCGCTGTCCTTTACCTTGAATTTCACTTCGGCACCTTCGCTACGGCCTATCCAGTTGCGCTGGGTCTCTTTCAGGGAATCAGTCCATTGGATGTGATCCAAGCCATCGAGCAGACGCTGAGCGTAGGCAGATACTCGCAAGCACCATTGGCGCATCTTCTTCTGTACCACAGGATAACCACCACGAACACTCACGCCTTCTACTACTTCATCGTTTGCTAATACAGTACCTAATTTTAGGCACCAGTTCACCATCATCTCACCCAAATAAGCGATGCGATAATTCATCAAAATCTGTTGCTGTTCTTTCTCGCTTTTTGCGTTCCATTCCTCAGCAGTGAATTGAAGTTCCTCAGTGCAAGCTACATCCAGATCTTCTGTACCTTTAGTTTTGAAATGCTCTACCAAAGTTTCGATTGGCTGGGCTTTTTGGCACTTATTGCAATAAAAGCTTCCAAACATTTTCTGGAAAGCCCATTGCGTCCAATGGTAATAATCAGGGTCACAAGTGCGTACCTCACGATCCCAATCGAAGCAGAAACCTATCTTGTCCAACTGGCTACGATAGCGATTGATGTTTTCTGTAGTTGTAATAGCAGGGTGTTGTCCCGTTTGGATTGCATATTGCTCAGCTGGCAAGCCATAAGCATCGTAGCCCATAGGGTTCAACACATTAAAGCCTTGCTGGCGCTTGAAGCGGGCATAGATGTCTGAGGCAATATAACCAAGAGGATGACCTACATGTAATCCTGCTCCTGATGGATAAGGAAACATGTTCAGTACATAGTACTTGGGTTTACTTTCGTTTTCTGTTACTTGATAGGTCTTGTTTTCTACCCATCTTTTTTGCCATTTCTGTTCGATTTCCCTGAAATTATATTCCATTGTTTATATATTTTGTTCTTGGTTATTAATTCTTTACTGCAACGGCCACAAACGAGTCGGCGCAACCATAATACAGGAACCACTTGCCTTGATGGTTGACTAATCCCTCAATAAATACCGTACCTGCAGGATATTGTCCACTCTTCTCAAAGTCAGCTTCCGGTTGGAAGAATGGTTTGTCTAAGCGAGTAATGTATTTTGTAGGGTCGTTCTTGTCGAATAATGCTTGTCCAGCACAATAGGAATTGGCTGTATAGTTGGGGTCAGCCCCCTCCCCTGCTTTGTTCTTTCCGTTGTAAAACAGGATGATACCTTTGTCAGTCATGATGGCTGGAGGACCACATTCTGTCAAATCGCTATCGAAGTAACCAGGACGGGTTTTCATTACTTGCAGAAGTTCGCCTTGTTCGTCAAGCATAGGTTCCCAATTTACCAAATCAGTGGAAGTGGCCACATTTACGAATTGCTCGCCCCAATACATCATATATTTATCACCAAATTTGGCAATTACCTGCTGACCTTCTTGCATCTTGGTTATGATAGAAGCCGATTTGGTGAAGTTGTTGGCAAAACGTCCGTTGTATGCTTTGGCAAAGGCAGGTCCGTGTTTTGTCCAAGTTTGCAAATCGTTGGAAGTAGCGACGGCTAATCGAGCTACATCTCTATTCCATTGTGTGTAGAACATTACATAGAGTCCATCTTCAGTTTTTGCCACACGAGGGTCTTCACAGCCTCCTGGCCACTCGTTGGCTTTTTGAGCATCGTCAGCTGGATATACAACAGGGGTATTTTGAATGTCAAAATGCAGTCCGTCAGTTGATTCTGCGTAACCGATGCGAGAGGTTCTAGATCCAATGCCCATGTGTGTAGCATCTTCAGAACGGAACATTACTACAATCTTGCCATTTTTAGTTGTTGCAGCAGGATTGAAAGTATCACCTTCTTGCCAAGCAATAGAATCGCCTGTCATTGGGCAGAAGAACTTGATGTCTTTGTTTGGTGAGATAATAGGATTGATTCCCTCTGGGCGTTGGAAATCTAACCATGCCCAGTCTTCTGGTTGCAGGCTCTCTTGATTGTTGCAAGCTACCAAGAAGCTAACAGCTGATATCAATGCTAAAAAAAACTTCATATCTTTATTAATATCAAAATTTACAAACCTCGTTACTTTCTTACCTTCTTATCCTGTTTCCTGTCATAGATAAACATCAGCCAGAGGCCTACCAATATGTAGGGGATGCTCAGAATTTGTCCCATGTTGAGGCTCATTCCTTGTTCGAAAGCCACTTGGTCTTCCTTGATAAACTCAATGAAGAAGCGGAAGATAAAGACAGAAGCACAGCCAAATCCGAAATAGAATCCTCGTTTCAGGTTCAGTTGATGTTTGCGATAAATGAGATATACTATAATTGCTAAAGTTAGGTAAGCAATTGCCTCATACAACTGTGCTGGATGACGTGGAGCCAATGGATCTACCAAACTTTGATCGTTAGCCAATCTTTCAAACACAAAAGCCCATGGTACATCTGTTACTTTGCCGATAATCTCAGAGTTCATCAGATTAGCCATACGAATCCAGAATCCACAGATGAAAGCGGAAACTGTAAGGATATCAGCTATATCGATGAAGTGAATTTTGTATCGCTTGCAGTAGAGCAAGGTAGAAATGACCAAACCCAGGATACCTCCATGACTGGCTAACCCCTGATAACCGATGTATTTCCAGTTACCGTCAGGTAGATACTTGATAGGTAAGAACATCTCGGTGATGTGATGCAGATAGTAACTTGGTTCATAGAACAAGCAATGCCCAAGGCGAGCTCCTAATAGTACACCGAAAAAGCAATAGAAAAACAAAGGGTCAAAGAGTTCATCGCCCCACCCTTTGTCTGTATATTCACGTTTTACGATCATAGAAGAGCAGGCAATGCCAATTACCCAGAACAAGCCGTAATACCTGATGTCTATAGACCCAATGCTGAACAGTACTGGATCTGGATTCCAATTGATGGTCAGTGGTATCATAATCTCTTATACATTAAATCTGAAGTGCATGATATCGCCATCTTGCACCACATAGTCTTTACCTTCAATGCTTAGCTTACCAGCCTCACGTACAGCTGCTTCGCTTCCATACTTGATATAGTCGTCATATTTGATGACCTCAGCACGGATGAAGCCTTTCTCGAAATCCGTATGAATAACACCTGCACATTGTGGAGCCTTCCATCCCTTGCGATAGGTCCAGGCTTTGACTTCCATCTCGCCAGCGGTAATGAAGGTTTCCAGGTTCAAGAGTTTAAACGCACTTTTGATCAGGCGGTTCACACCAGATTCTTGTAAACCTAATTCTTCGAGGAACATCATTTTATCTTCGTAGGTTTCCAGTTCTGCAATGTCGGCTTCTGTTCTCGCAGCAATCACCAGAATTTCAGCATCTTCGTCCTTCACCGCTTCACGAACCTGTTCCACATACTCATTACCAGTCAGTACACTTGCCTCATCCACATTGCAAACATATAAGACTGGTTTTGCGGTTAAGAGAAACAGATTACGAGCAGCTGCTTGTTCGTCTTTGTCCTCAAACTGAACGGTACGAGCAGATTTGCCTTGACTCAATACATCCTTGTACTTGATTAAAACGTTGTAAAGAGCCTTTGCGTCTTTGTCGCCACCTACTTTAGCCAACTTCTCCACTTTGGGAATGCGAGTTTCAACGGTCTCTAAGTCTTTCAATTGCAATTCTGTATCTATAATTTCCTTATCACGTACAGGGTTGATGGGACCTTCAACATGGGTGATGTTACCATCTTCGAAGCAACGCAAAACATGGATGATGGCATCCGTTTCTCGGATATTGCCTAAGAACTTGTTGCCTAATCCTTCACCCTTGCTGGCTCCTTTTACCAAACCTGCGATATCCACAATCTCAACGGTAGCAGGAACGATTCTTCCCGGATGAACGATTTCGGCCAGCTTGCCTAAACGCTCATCAGGAACAGTGATAACACCTACATTTGGTTCTATAGTGCAGAAAGGAAAATTAGCTGCTTGTGCCTTAGAACTTGACAAGCAGTTGAAAAGGGTTGATTTGCCCACATTTGGCAATCCTACGATTCCACATTGTAATGCCATATTTAGCTTTTTCTGTTTAAGTCAATTTGTAATTGGGTGCAAAGATAACGTTTTTTTCCTTATTATATATAAGGTGTGGACAAAAAGATGTAAAAGTCAGATGCGTTATGACAAGAAAAAAGGCTGTGCCCATTCAGAAGCACAGCCTTTTGCGATTAAGGTTATATAAGGTTTGAAGTTTTTTACATGGTCTCAGCGTCCATGGTAATAGTCATGCTTGGAACCAGCACAAACTCTTTCTTTGACTTGTTCCACTTGTAGTATGTGGTAGTTACCTGCTTGCCTTCATACTGGTAACGGATGCACAGATCGTTGATCCACTCGTTGCCGTTCCACTTCTGGCAGAGGTTCTCAGTCATGTGCTGCTGGTTGTCATACTTGTAATTGTACTGCAGGTAGTTTACCAACATGTTGTCAACATTCTTATAAACGGTCTGACCAACCATCATACCATTTACTTCTTCGTTGTTGTAAACCAAATTGTCGTGGTTGTCTGCCATTGCATTGATACCACATACCATCATTGCTGCTAATACGATAAATTTTAAAGTCTTCATTTTTTATTTCTCCTATTTTTAATTGTCTAACATATTGTCACTCCTCTTTCAGAATGACGGTGCAAAGGTAAGTGGTTTTTCTGGACAAAACAAATAAAAACGCAAATATTTTTAGCATTATGTAAAGCAGGCAAAGACATAATGTGTTTCAAAATGCATATTTTGCTGACAAAATGATAGCCAACAAATCAAAAGAAGCGGTTTTTAAATGCATGGTGATAACCTTTTCACTTAAAAACCGTTCTTAATGATTGAAAGTTAAATAATGTTATTGAACATGTTTTAGTGGGCTTCAAGCCAATTTTTACCCCATCCACAGTCCGCTTTTAATGGCACTCGCATCAAATATGCATGCTCCATTTCTTCCATAACGATCTTTTCAACTATCTCTTTTTCAGACGTTGGCACACTGAAGTTAAGTTCGTCATGTACTTGTAGAATCATTTTTGCTTTCAGATTATAAGTTTTGAATCGTTGATAGATATGAGCCATTGCCACTTTAATAATATCTGCCGCACTTCCCTGAATAGGAGCATTGATGGCATTTCGTTCTGCATACCCTCTTACAGTAGCATTGCGGGAGTTGATATCTGGCAGGTAACGTTTACGATGGAAGATAGTTTCAACATACCCGTTATCACGCGCTTTCTCAATGCTTTTGTCCATGTATTCCTTGATTTGAGGGTAGGTTTCAAAATATCCATCAATCAGTTGTCTAGCCTCGCCTCTATCTACTCCCATACGTTCAGCTAATCCAAATACTGAGATACCATAAATAATTCCAAAGTTAGCTGTCTTAGCCTTTCGTCGCATGTCTTTCGTCACCTCTTCCATAGGTACCTTATAAATTTTAGCCGCTGTAGCTGCGTGCACATCATAGTCATGATTAAAGGCATCTATCATATTTGTATCTCCACTGAGGTGAGCCATGATTCGTAATTCGATCTGAGAATAGTCGGCTGAGAAGAATTCACATCCTGGATCTGGAATAAAGCACTTACGTATTTCCTTCCCATCGTCGTCTCGAACAGGGATATTTTGTAGATTTGGATTGCTGCTACTCAATCGTCCTGTTGCTGTAACTGCTTGGTTAAAAGATGTATGTATTTTTCCTGTACGAGGATTAATTAATTCTGGTAAAGCATCAATATATGTGCTTAGCAGTTTTTTGAGTCCTCGATATTCAAGTATCTTCTCTACAATGGGATGTTTATGGCGAAGACTTTCCAGCACTTCTTCCGAAGTGACATACTGACCAGTCTTGGTCTTTTTCGGCTTCTCAACAAGTTTCAGATCTTTAAACAGGATGTCACCTACCTGTTTTGGAGAACTGATATTGAATTGTTGACCTGCTAACTGGTAAATATTCTGTTCTATTTCATTCATTCGCTGGTTGTACAATACCGAAGTTTGCTTTAAGGCTTCTGTATCAAGTAGCACACCATTGGTCTCAATATTGACCAATACAGGTACTAATGGTATTTCTATATCGTAGAACAGTTTTTCAACATTTTCTTTCTTTAGTTCTTTCTCCAACACATTTTTCAACTTAAGTGTAACATCTGCATCCTCGCACGCGTACATATATATATCTATAGGAGATAGGTCTCTCATGTTTTTTTGGTTTTTCCCTTTCGCCCCAATCAGTTCGTCGATATGTATGGTTTTATACTGAAGATAGATTTCAGCCAGGTAATCCATGTTGTGTCGTAGTTCGGGTTGGAGTACATAATGAGCCAGCATGGTGTCGAAGAGGGGACCTTTCACTTCAACGCCATAGTGGTGAAGCATAATCATATCATATTTTATGTTTTGGCCCACTTTCATTGTTGCTTCATTTTCGATTACTGGTTTGAAAGCTTGCACAATTTCTTTTGCCTTTTCAAAGTCGGAGGGTACAGGAACATAGTATGCTCTGTTTTCTGCATCGCTGAAGCTCATACCCACCAAATCGGCCATCATGGGTTCGGTTCCTGTGGTTTCTGTGTCTAATGCAAGGATTTTTGCTGTCAATAATTGTTCGATTATTGTACTCATTTTCTCTTCTGTATCAATGAGTTGATAATCCACTTCCTTAGGATTTAGTGCCTTTAGATTTTGATTTTCTACAAGAGTCGGGGATTCTATCGGATTTATTGCAAACAAATCACCTTGTATTGGACCTTTTGGGGCAACCTTCTCAGTTGGCTTAGATGGAGTGGGGGTAGGGGAAGCGAATAGGGTGCCTGCAAATAAATCTTGAGGAGCTTCTGGTTGTTGAGTGCCTACTCGTGCCATTACACGATCGTAGAGTGAGCGAAATTCCAGTTCGTCGAAAATCTGTTTTAAGGACATCATGTTTGGGGCTTCGTATTTCAACCTATCCAAATCTAACTCGATGGGAACATCGGTCTTGATAGTGGCCAGGAATTTCGAGAAGGTAATTTGTTCTTTGTTGGCTTCCACTTTTGTCTTAAGAGCCCCCTTTAGTTGGTCGGTATTTGCCAATAGGTTTTCTATAGTTCCAAATTCTGCAATTAGTTTTTGCGCTGTCTTCTCACCTACACCTGGACATCCTGGTATGTTGTCTGAGGCATCTCCCATCAAACCCAACAGGTCGATTACTTGTAGGGTAGAGGAGAGGTCGTATTTTTCCATTACTTCTTTTGGACCCATGGTCTCAAAGCCACCCGTAAACTTAGGTCGGTACATATAGACATGCTCTTTCACTAACTGACCGTAGTCTTTATCTGGGGTCAACATATAGGTATCAATACCTTTGTTTCCCGCTTTCGTAGCCAAGGTGCCAATTACATCATCCGCTTCAAATCCCATTACTTCTAAAATAGGAATGTTATATGCCTTGATTATCTCTTTGATAATTGGAACTGATTTGCGGATATCTTCCGGAGTTTCCTCTCGCTGGGCTTTATATTCAGGATAAGCTTCATGACGGAATGTCGGACCTGCAGGGTCAAAGGCGATGCCTATATAAGTGGGTTGCTCTTTTTTAAGTACTTCCTCAAGGGTGTTTACAAACCCCATAATAGCAGAAGTGTTTTGTCCTTTAGAATTAATACGTGGATTTTTTATGAGTGCATAATATGCCCTGTAGATAAGGGCATAGGCGTCTAAAAGGAAAAGTTTATTGGTTGTTCCCATGGTTTTTATTATTTTTATGTGTAAATGTACAAAATTAATACAACAATTCCGCAATTATTACTATTTTTGTAGGAAAATAGTGTACGATGAGCCGAGATATGTCAATAATAACAGGTCCTGTAAAGTCTGAAATGGATGAATTTCTTAGACTTTATAAAGCATCATTGTCATCTTCTAACATACTTTTGAATCAAGTTATTGAACATGTTACTCAGAAGTATGGTAAGATGATGAGACCTCTGCTATTGTTGCTGGTAACCAAAATGTTTGGTAAAGTTACACCAGCTGCTTATCATGCCGCCGTTTCTTTAGAACTTTTACATACTGCTACCTTAATTCATGATGATGTCGTTGATGATAGCGACCAAAGAAGAGGACAACTTTCCGTTAATGCTGCTTTCAATAATAAGGTGGCTGTATTATCAGGTGATTTCTTTTTAGCTACTTCATTACAACAAGTTTCCCTAACTCGCAACTTTGAATTAGTTGATATTGTGGCTGGGTTAGGTCAGCAGTTGTCTGATGGTGAATTATTACAGTTGTACAACATTGCTAACAACACACTTTCTTATGATGTTTATTTTGACATTATAAGAAATAAAACTGCCATTCTTTTTTCTTCGTGTTGTCGAGCCGGAGCTATTGCTGGTGGTGCTGGTGCTCAACAAATCGCCAAGGCAGCAGATTTTGGTGAAAAGATAGGGTTGTGTTTCCAAATAAAAGACGATATCTTTGACTATTTTGATAATACCGAAACAGGAAAACCATCTGGGAATGACATGAAAGAAGGTAAACTTACTCTGCCTGTACTTTATGCATTGAATTCTACACAAAATCCTACTTATCTTAAGATTGCTGAAAAAGTAAGGTTCTTTACGGCTACAGATGAAGAGATAGCTCAATTGATTGAGTTTACCAAAACTACTGGTGGCATAGAATATGCCTATAAGATTATCGATGAATTCAAAGAAAAAGCATCTGCTTTATTAGCAGATGCTCCTGATTCTAAATATAAATCCGCTTTAAAGGATTATCTTGACTATGTAGTTGAAAGATCTCACTAAAAGAATTTTACTTCTTTACCCACTATTTCTGATAACAATAGATTTGCCAACCTACTTGTACCCAAGCGGAAGTATTTGTTGTCCAACCATTCTTCTCCTAATACCTCTTTTACAATAGTATAGTAGCAAATAGCGTCTTGAACGGTATTGATACCACCAGCAGCTTTAAATCCTTTCTTGATGCCAGTCTGTTCGTAGTATTCTTTTATTGCCTGGCACATAACATAAGCTGCTTCGTAGGTTGCAGAGATCGCTATTTTTCCTGTAGATGTCTTAATGAAGTCGGCACCCGCATATAGAGAGAGTAGTGCAGCTTTCTTAATATCCGATGCTTTTTTTAATGCTCCTGTTTCCAGAATAACTTTCAGGATTCGATCTCTACATGTTTCTTTAATTTCATCGATTTCATCGCACATATTCTCATAGTCGCCTGCTAAGTATTTGCCTACAGAAATGACAATGTCAATCTCATCGGCACCATCTTTTATGGCAAGTGCAGTTTCCACTATTTTAACTTCTGAATAGGTTTGTGAAGATGGGAACCCGCCTGACACACATGCGATATTAACATCATCCACTTCTAGTGTATCTCTTACTATCTCTGCAAAGCAAGGATAGACACATATAGCGGCTACGTTCTTTAAATCTGGATATTCTTCATCAAACTTATTAACCTTTTGGGTAAACTGCATTACATATTCATCGTTATCAGTTTCTTTTAATGTGGTGAGATCAATGCAGTTAAATAAGAACTTTTTGACTTCCAATGTGTTATTCCCTGTTAAATGTTTCTCTAACAATGGAAATACCAAGTCTTTCACTTCATTATCATCAAGGTCAGTCCTATATTTCTTAAGCATGGCCTCGTATTTACTCTCTTTCAATGGTTGGTGCTCATGTTCGTGGCAATGGCAATGCTCGTGATCATGATCGTGTTGATGGTTATGCTCCATATTCTTTAAGTTTTGGGTTATTAATATGTCTTGTATTATCTCTCATCGTTTTTTTAGCTATACTTTGCTTAAAAGCCTCCGTGACATCTACGTTTGTTTGGTTGGCTATGCAAAGCAATACCCATAAGATATCAGCGATTTCTTCACTGATATTCTCCTTTTCACCGGATTTAAACGACTGATCGCCATACTTACGAGCCATCACCCTGGCCAATTCACCTACTTCTTCAGTCAACACGGCCATGTTGGTAAGTTCACTGAAATAGCGAACGCCATAGGTCTTAATCCAGTAATCGACTTCTTTCTGCGCTTCTTTTATGGTCATTATTCTTTATTTTTAGTATCTATACAGATGGTTACGGGTCCGTCATTCAACAGTTCAACCTTCATATCCGCTCCAAATTCTCCTGTTCCTACAGGTTTTCCCAGCGCTTCGCCCAAGGCTTTACAAAAGTATTCGTAGAGTGGGATAGAGATTTCATGTCGAGCAGCTTTGATGTAGGAAGGGCGATTTCCTTTTTTGGTAGAAGCCATGAGTGTGAACTGACTGACCACAAGTATCTCACCGTCTTCATCCAAGATAGAATTATTCATCACACCCGCTTCGTCCTCGAAAACCCTGAGGTTGACAATCTTTTTACACAACCAATCAATATCTTCTTGTCCATCTGCTTCTTCTATGCCCAATAACACTAAAAACCCTTTTCCAATTTTGGATTTGCAAATACCTTCTATGGTTACTGAAGCATAGGCCACTCGTTGTATAACTGTTCTCATAATACGATTTCAAAATTAGTTATTTTTTCTGGAATAATCGAAAATTATTTTCGCTTTTGCTTTACCAACGATTGATTCCAACTGTTCCATGTTTGCTTCTTTGATTCTTTTCACGCTTTTAAACTCTTTTATTAGTGCTTGTTTAGTCTTTTCGCCTATACCTTTTATTTCGTCTAATTCTGATTCTATTTGGTGTTTGCTTCGCTTAGCTCTGTGAAAGCTAATAGCAAATCTATGAACTTCGTCTTGGATGATTGTCATCAGCTTAAATAAGAGCGACGATTGCTTTATGCCTACCGTCTGAGGAGGAAATCCATATAGTAACTCGTTGGTTCTATGTTTGTTATCCTTCGCAAGACCAGCAATCGGAATGTTGAGTTTCAAGGCGTCAATTACCTCTTTGATAGCATGCATCTGTCCGATTCCACCGTCTGCAATGATTAAATCAGGTAGTGGAGTCTCTTCTTCGATGGCTCGTTGGTATTTTCTCAATACAACTTCTTTCATAGAAGCGTAGTCATCGGGACCTTCTACGGTTTTGATATTGTATTTTCTATATTCTTTTTTAGAAGGTTTACCTTTGATGAACACAACACATCCAGCAACAGGATCTGCTCCCTGAGTATTAGAGTTGTCAAAGCATTCTATCCTGATGGGGAGTTTCTGTAAATGAAGCATGTGTTGTAATTCTGTAAGTAGTCTTGTTGTTCTTTGCTCTGGATTGAGTTTTTCTTCTTGCTTGATGCGATCAACCTTATATTCTTTGACATTCATCATTGATAATTCCAGCAATTTTTTCTTATCTCCTTTTTGAGGGACAGTAAAGATGGCATCGTTCATCTCCATATTCATTTCAAAAGGAACGATGATTTCTTTTGCTTTGCTGCTAAAACGTTCTCGCATCTCGCTGATACCCAATGATAAAAGCTCCTCTTTGCTTTCATCCAATCGTTTTTTGTATTCAAATGTAAAGCTTTGGTTGATGCCTCCATTTTTTACGTGCATGAAATTAATGTAGGCAGATTTCCCGTCTTCATTTTCTTCAATAGTAAAGACATCTATATTATCAAGTTTGTAATTTACTACTTCTGATTTAGCGTTGTAGTTTTTCAGTAATAGATATCTTTTTTTTGTCAGTTCTGCTTCCTCAAACTCCAGATTATCAGCTAATTCCGTCATCTCTTTCATTAGCTGTTGTTCCAGCTTTCTTGTGTTTCCATTTAAAATCTCACGTATATTCTTAATGTTATTATTATAGTCTTCTTTACTTTGCTTGCCTATGCAGGGTCCCTCGCAATTTCCTATATGATATTCCAAACATACTTTGAATTTTCCTGCTTTGATACTTTCTTCTGTCAAATGATGATGACAGTTTCGTATTGGATATAGCTGTTTGATAAGATCCATTAAAGCATACATAGTCGAGACGTGGGTGTACGGACCATAATAATAAGCTCCTTTATCAGATAGATTTCTTGTTTTATATACCCTTGGAAAATCGCTTTTCTGCACTGCTATGGAAGGGTAAGTTTTATCGTCTTTTAAGAGCACGTTATATCGTGGTTTGTATTTTTTGATTAGTTTGTTTTCCAAATTTAGTGCATCTTCTTCAGTGTTTACGGTTGTGTAGGTAATATTAACAATTTTACTAACCAACATCTTTGTCTTGATGGATTGCTGGGTCTTTGTGAAGTAAGAAGCGACTCTTTTTTTTAGATTTTTAGCCTTACCAACATAGATAATAGTCCCATCAGCATTCCAATATTGGTAGCTGCCAGGTTTCTCAGGAAGCCTGCTGACAATTTCCTTAAGATATGTTAGGCGGTGTAAGTCTTCTTCTTTCATTTACAAATCCCTTCATCCGACTTTTACACGCTTACACCACCATGAGCGTTGTAAGTTCTATACCCTCAAAAAGATCTCGCCCATGTAACCCTTCGTCTGTAATTTCGATAATGAAATTCATGTATATCTTTTTGGGGTGAAAATTCTCCACTAACTTATAAGCTGCTTTGGCGGTACCACCTGTTGCGAGCAGGTCATCGTGGATGAGCACTACATCGTTTTCATCAATAGAGTCAATATGCATCTCAATAGTATCGACACCATACTCTTTTGTGAAAGATTCTTTAACGACAGTTGCTGGTAGCTTACCTGGTTTTCTTGCTAATACAACGCCACAGCCAAGTCGTCCAGCCAGTGCCGACGCCATCACAAAGCCTCGACTCTCAACTCCTACAATCTTTGTGATGCCTTTATCTTTATAAAGCGCTTCCAGCTCATTAAGCATTATTTTCATGCACTCAGCATTCTTGTAGAGAGTTGTTACATCACGAAAGTTGATGCCTTTCCTTGGGAAATCTGGTATGGCACGCAGATTGTCAATTAATAATTTGTTGTTCATAATTAGTAATGTATGAATTAAAAATAGTCTTATTGTTTCACGTGGAACATTTATCTATTACAGCCTTGAGCCAACACTAATAATACATTGATGTCGCTGGGTGATACTCCTGGAATACGACTTGCCTGGCCAATGGTTACAGGATCTATCCTTGTCAGCTTTTGGCGAGCTTCTGTAGAAAGTGACTGCAATGAGTTATAGTCAAATTTCCCTTTTATCTTAATGTTGTCAAGCCTGCTTACCTTTTCAGCAATGAATCGTTCTCGTTCAATGTATCCACTATATTTTATTAGTATCTCGGCTGCTTCAATAATTTCTTCTTTTCTATCGGCAATGCTATTCAGTAGCTCTTTAAAAGCAGGAATATGTAAAGCTATACCCTCTATGGTTATTTGAGGACGGATAATTAAATCCATTAACTTACAGGTATGGCGGAGTGGGGTAGTTCCCCATTGTTCGAGAATATTATTAATAGAATCTGGCTTTATTGAATGCTCTTTTGCAAAACTGATTATTTTATTTATTTGTCCCTCTTTAGATTTCATCAATTCATATCTATGCTGATTAGCTAATCCTATCTCGTATGCTTTTGGCGTAAGTCGCATATCAGCATCATCCATGCGTAAAAGAATACGGTATTCAGCTCGAGATGTAAACATACGATAGGGCTCATCAACCCCTTTTGTTACCAAGTCGTCTATCAACACTCCAATATAAGCTTCATCTCTTCCTAATACCATCTGTTCGCCACCATGACAATTGATGTGTGCGTTGATACCAGCCATCAATCCTTGTCCTGCAGCCTCTTCGTATCCAGTGGTTCCATTTACTTGCCCAGCAAAAAAGAGATTTTTAATAATCTTCGATTCCAATGAATGTTTTAGCTGTGTTGGGTCGAAATAATCGTATTCGATGGCATACCCTGGTCTATAAACGACAATATCCCTAAAAGCAGGTATCTTCTTTAATGCAGAAATTTGTATTTCCATCGGCAGAGAAGATGAAAAACCATTCAGATACAGTTCATTGGTAGTTTCACCTTCTGGCTCCAAGAAAAGTTGATGATGATCTTTCTCTGCAAAAGTAACAATTTTAGTTTCTATGCTAGGACAATAACGAGGACCGATGCTTTGTATTTGACCATTGTACAGGGGAGAGTCTGCTAATCCGCTCCGTAAGATAGCGTGAACCTCTTCATTTGTATTAACAGTCCAACAAGTGAGTTGCTTAAGATGTCTTATATCTGTGTCTAAAAAAGAAAACTTGTGGAAGTCTTTTTCACCTTCTTGTACTTCCAAATCTTCAAAGTGTACACTTCTTCCATCTATCCTTACTGGAGTGCCAGTTTTCATACGTGCAGACTTTATGCCATATTGAGTAATGGATTCCGTTAGTTTATATGATGCAGGTTCTGCGATTCGGCCTCCAGGAACCATTTTTCTTCCTATATGCATTAATCCATTAAGAAACGTACCTGCGGTGATTATCACGCATTTACATCTAAAAGTTACTCCCCATACAGTTTTCAGTCCAACAACTTGATTATTCTCTATGACGAGTTCTTCTACCGTATCTTGCCAAATGTGTAGATTAGGAGTGTTCTCTAATATTTCACGCCATGCCCAAATGTATTTTCCTCTATCGCATTGTGCTCGAGGACTCCACATAGCGGGACCTTTTGAGCGATTCAAGATGCGGAACTGAATAGCTGTTTTGTCTGTGACGACGCCCATAAATCCACCCATAGCATCTATTTCACGAACAATTTGTCCTTTAGCGATACCACCAACAGCTGGGTTGCAACTCATTTGGGCTATTTTGTTCATGTCCATGGTAATGAGACATGTCTTTGATCCCAGATTAGCAGCAGCAGTTGCAGCTTCGCATCCAGCGTGACCTGCGCCAATCACCACTATATCATAGTTAAAGTCCATTCTTTAGTTCCTTTTATTAAAAATATAGAAATAACTATTTAGATTCTCTTAGTGAACTATCATTATAATATTGACAAGGCTTTGTCTTCCGCAGCTTCCATGATTTCTCGCTCACCAGGTCCCTTGTCATTAATACCACATAAATGTAGTACACCATGAATGATAACACGATGAAGTTCTGTATTATAATCTGTGCCTAACATATCAGCGTTGGAACGAACGGTATCCAAACTGATGAATAGGTCGCCACTAAGTCTATTGCCTTGACAATAGTCGAAAGTGATGATATCCGTATAGTAATCGTGTTGCAGATATTCACGGTTAACGGCTAGGATTTTGTCGTCATTACAAAAGAAATAAGTGATTTCACCGACTCTTTTGCTATAACTAGCCGCCACCTTTTTAATCCATTCACGTATTTTGGTCTGGTCAATGTTTGGCAATTCTATTTGTTCAGTCAGGAAAGTAATCATAGCACTTTAGAAAAAGAAAAGATAACTGATAAAGATACCTGCTATGATGCCAGATAAATCTGCCAATAAACCACAAGTAACAGCATTGCGAGTCTTGGTGATGCCAACACTACCAAAATATACTGCCAAAATGTAGAAGGTCGTATCTGAAGCTCCACGTACGATACAACTCATTCTACCCACTAGCGAATCGGCTCCATATTGTTGCATGGTATCAATCATCAAACCATTTGCACCACTACCACTGAGTGATTTCATCAAAGCGGTGGGTAATGCGCCCACGAATGTAGTGTCAACTCCCGTTAAACCCACTAGCCATCCAATTCCATGCACTAAGATATCCATTGCACCAGAAGCGCGAAAAACACCTATTCCAACAAGGAATGCCACCAAATAGGGGATGATTCTTACAGCAGTGGTAAACCCTTCTTTCGCTCCATCTATGAACGCATCATAAACTTTTGCTTTTTTCCATACCCCCCACGCTATAAAAATAATGATGATACCAAAGAGAATAATGTTAGCTACTAATGTAGAGTAGGTACCCATAGTTTCTCGGCTAACTGTCAGAAATAACCACATCAACAGGCTGAAAAACAATGCTATTCCTACAACCAATGATAGGATAGCCTTGTTAAACAAATTAATATGCTGGCTTATGCTGACAACGGTAATGCCCACAATAGTAGAGATGGTGGTAGTAATTAAGGTTGGAATGAATATATCTGTTGGTTGAGCTGCTCCCATTTGGGCACGATACATCATGATGCTGATAGGAATAAGAATAAGGCCCGATGTATTGATAACCAAGAACATGATCATAGGATTGGTTGCCGTATCTTTCTTTGGGTTAAGCGATTGCAATTCTCCCATAGCTTTAAGACCTAAAGGTGTTGCAGCATTGTCTAATCCTAACATATTGGCACTTAGATTCATAAAGATAGATCCTAAGGCTGGATGTCCTTTGGGAATATCAGGGAAGAGCTTGCATAGTACAGGACTTAGGAATTTGGATAAGGCATTAATCATGCCACTTTTCTCGCCAATCTTCATGATACCTAACCAGAAAGCCAGTAAACCGGTTAGTCCTATAGATATCTCAAAAGCATTTTTAGAAGAATCAAAAGTCGAGTTCACAAGCGTAGTAAAGATTTCTGTATCGCCAGTAATAAGAAGCTTGCCTAATGCAACACAGAAAGCAACAACGAAAAAAGCAACCCAAATATAATTAAGTACCATGTCTTTGTCTTTTATGTTGCAAAAATACTAATATAAAAATAAAAAATACTATCTTTGTAATCTAAATATTGCAATAAGCATATATGAGAGAAGAATTTGATATACGAGCTCAACAGCAGAATGTCAGCGATAAGGATTTTGAGAACGCTTTGCGTCCATTGAGATTTGAAGATTTCAGTGGACAGGAAAAAGTGGTTGACAACCTGCGAGTATTTGTGCAAGCAGCTCGTATGAGAGGAGAATCATTGGATCATGTGTTACTACATGGCCCTCCTGGTTTGGGCAAGACCACTCTGTCTAATATTATAGCCAATGAATTGGGTGTTGGAATAAAGATTACTTCTGGTCCAGTACTTGATAAACCAGGTGATTTAGCGGGTATTTTAACAAGTCTTGAGGAGAATGATGTATTGTTTATTGATGAAATACATCGCTTGTCACCTGTTGTGGAGGAATTCCTTTACTCTGCGATGGAGGACTATCGTATAGATATCATGATAGACAAAGGTCCTTCTGCTAGAAGTATTCAGTTGGATCTGAATAAGTTCACGTTGGTAGGTGCTACTACCCGCAGTGGTTTGTTGACAGCTCCTTTGCGTGCTCGATTTGGTATCAATCTTCATTTAGAGTATTACGACAACGCTGTCTTACAAAAGATTATCGAACGTTCTGCTGACATTCTAGGAATTCCAATCCAAAAGAACGCCTCTGCAGAGATTGCATCCCGTAGTCGTGGTACGCCACGTATAGCCAATGCATTGTTGAGGCGTGTACGTGACTTCGCTCAAGTTAAGGGTACAGGTAGTATAGATATGTCTATTGCCCGTTATGCCTTGGAAGCATTGAATATCGACAAGTATGGATTGGACGAAATAGATAATAAGATTTTGCTGACTATCATCGATAAATTCAAAGGTGGGCCTGTGGGATTGAACACTATTGCCACCGCTTTAGGAGAAGATGCGGGCACGATAGAAGAGGTTTATGAGCCATTCCTCATAAAAGAAGGGTTTATCAAACGGACACCAAGAGGACGTGAGGTAACAGAATTGGCATACAAACATTTGGGACGTTTTCGTTTTTCTGAACAAGGAGATCTTTTTAGTTAAAGGATTATGGCAAATTTGAAATCTCTGGCAAAAGATACTGCCATCTATGGTTTGAGCAGCATTGTAGGCAGATTTCTAAATTATCTGTTAGTGCCAGTTTATACCATTGCATTACCAGCCTCTGGAGGTGGCTATGGTGTAGTGACCAATGTCTATGCGTGGGTAGCACTGATGATGGTAATCCTTACATGTGGCATGGAAACAGGTTTTTTCCGTTTTGCCAATAATGGCAAGGATGAACCCATGCGTGTGTATTCCACAACTTTACTTACTGTAGGTGGTTTCTCCTTAATATTTCTTATTATAGGTTTAGCGTTCTTGCATCCTATAGCAGGATGGCTTGGCTATGAAGAACATCCTTGGTACCTTGGCATGATGATGATGGTGGTAGCGATGGATGCCTTTCAAGCTATACCATTTTCTTTCCTTCGTTACCAGAAAAAAGCCTTACGCTTTGCATCATTGAAGTTATTATTCATTTTCTTGAACATCACTCTCAATCTTATTTATTATGTTGGGATGAATGGTCATGATGTGGGTAAAGCATTCCTTATAAACCTTATATGTACATCATTTATTATGGTGTGCATGATTCCAGAACTGCGTGGGTTTAAATATGTGTTTGATAAGGAACTTAACCATCGGATGATGCGTTATTGCTTGCCATTATTGATATTGGGCATTGCTGGCATCCTTAACCAAGTAGCCGATAAAATAATATTTCCTTATGTCTATCCAGATAAGGCTCAAGGCATTGTTGAGTTAGGCATTTATGGAGCATGTGTGAAGATTGCTATGATTATGGCAATGCTGACACAGGCTTTTCGTTATGCATATGAACCATTTGTGTTTGGAAAGAGCCGTGATAAAGATAGTAAAGAGGTATATGCGCAAGGAATGAAATTCTTTATTATCTTTGCTTTATTGGCCTATTTGTCTGTAGTTTTCTACCTTGATATTCTAAAGTATTTAATAGGAAGAGGCTATTGGGAAGGACTGAAAGTGGTACCCATTGTTATGATGGCAGAGGTCTTTATGGGTATTTATTTCAACCTGTCATTTTGGTATAAGCTTATTGATGAGACGCATTGGGGAGCATCATTCTCTATTATTGGTTGTGCTACTTTGGTTTTGGTCAATGTGTTCTTCATCCCCCAATATAGTTATATGGCCTGTGCTTGGGCCGGATTCTGTGGTTATGGTGTTGCGATGTTGCTTAGCTATTTGATAGGTCAAAAGAAGTATCCTATTAATTATGACCTCAAATCCATTGGAACCTATGTATTGTTGGCTGCTGCCTTATATGTAGCAGCCGAGTGTCTGGAGATAGAGAACTTATGGCTTCGTCTTTTCTTCCGTACCATCCTGTTGTTGATTTTTGTAGCATATATTATCAAGCGTGATTTGCCGCTGAGAAATATTCCTCTGATAAATCGTTTCATCAAATAATGTTATTATGGAGAATAATCAGAATGAAAAGAGTGTATTTGTATTCAAATCATTCATAGAAGAATATTTGGACGTGCGTCGCGATAAAGCAGATGAAAGTGATGCAGTTAAATCCATACGTGAAGGAGTAGAAATGAAAGGAGCTACCATTTGGATTTTAATAGCTGCTATCCTCCTGGCTTCTTTGGGTCTCAATGTGAATTCTACGGCAGTCATTATTGGTGCCATGCTGATATCTCCTATCATGGGTCCTATCATGGGTGTAGGACTGGCTATTGGTTTGGGTGACTTTGATTTGATGAAGCGTTCGTTTAAGAGTTACTTGGTGGTCACTTTATTCAGTGTGGTTACCGCTACCTTATTTTTCTTGATCAGTCCTTCGGTTTCTGAAGGCCAGTCAGAGTTATTGGCTCGTACTTCTCCTACTATTTATGACGTTTTCATCGCGTTATTTGGTGGTGCTGCTGGCTTTATAGCCCTTTCTACAACAAAAAAAGGATCTGTTATTCCAGGTGTAGCTATCGCTACAGCTCTGATGCCTCCGTTGTGTACGGCTGGCTTTGGTTTGGCTACTGGTAATCTGATTTATTTCCTTGGAGCGTTCTATCTATATTTTATCAATTCGGTTTTCATTTGTGTGGCAACCTACTTGGGAACTAGGGTAATGCGCTTTAGTAGGCTTCAATATGTTGATAAAGAACGTGAGAAGAAAGTACGCAAATACATTGTATGGGTGGTAGTGCTGACCATGATTCCTGCACTTTATCTTACTTATGGTATCTTGAATGATACGATATATGAGGGTTCTGTGAAACGCTTTGTGAATGAGCAGTTAAGTTTTGAAAATGCACAAGTGGTTGATAAAAAGATTGAGAAACGCGATGATGGGAAAGTATTACGAGTGGTTTTAGTTGGCAAGGAGGTTGCCGATAGTACTATTTTCATGGCTCAGCGTCGTATGATTGATTATAATCTTGGTGATACTAAGTTAGTGGTATTACAAGGAGTAAGTGGCCAACAGGCAGCTACGTTGGATATCACATCAGTGCGAGCTCAAGTATTAGAGGATTTTTATAAGAATGGTGAGGTTAAGCTACAACAACAATCCGTATTGATAGATTCTTTACAAACTATGCTGGATACTTATATTTCCTATGATGAGTTGGCTCGTGCCTTGATGCCTGAAATGAAAGTACTTTACCCTCAAGTGAGTCACTTCGCTCTTTCCAAGTCGTTAGGGATGAGTATTGATTCCGCCAAGGTTGATACGATTACCTTTGCCATCATTCAACTCAATAAGCGTATGGATGAACGTGAAAAAGGTAAAATGGTTGAATGGCTGAAGGCACGTACCAATTCTAAAGAGCTCAAATTACTGATAGAACAATAAAAACTATCCCCGCTCAATATAGCGGGGATAATTATTTTATTTCTTCTTGTTCTTTTTTGCCCATCCGTCTTCGTTGAAGTTGGGCGCTTCTCCTTTAAGATTACTGTCTTGCATAAAGAACTGCATCCAATCGTCTTTGCGACCACGAGGTTTTGTATAGCCACGTTCTTCACGGCTGGGTTTATTCTTGGCAGCTTTCTTGGCAGCCTTGATCTCAGCCAGCTGTTTCACTACCTCTTTATCTTTCTCGCGGGCAGAACGACGACCTTCACGTGTTGGTCTTTCATCGATTCTTTCCCTACTTCTATGTTCAGATTTTCTGTCAGACCTGCTCTTCCCATCGGATTTTCTGGACTTTTCCTCTTCCTCACCACCAGGGTTCGAGAACTGCACCGTGATGGCTCTGTTCTTATAACTCTTACCATTTAAAAATCTTACAACGCGGTCGCCATCTTCTTCCCTTACTTCAAAGAAGGAGTAATTCTGCATCACATCAATTCGTCCAATTTCCACCTTGCCATGTATATGTTCGTTGACAATACTCATCAGTATTTTGGGGTTTAGATGGTCGGTACGTCCCAAATTGATGAACAAACGGCTAAAACCTTCCTCGGCTAAACGGTTACGACTACGTTTTCCTTCTTTGCCTTCTTTTTCTTTCTTACGCTCACGTCCATTGTCAATTTCTATCTCAGGACGATTGCGGTAGTAGTCTAAGAAACGATTAAATGCGATGGAAACGACTCTTTTCAGTACATCTTCCTTGCTCAGCCAGTCAAGTTTGCGGTAAACCTCAGACATGAATTCATTGATTTCTTCCTCATTTACCTGAACTTTCTCCAGATTATCAATTGATTTCATCAACTGCTTCTTGCAAATCTGCTGACGGGTAGGCATTTCGCCTGCTTGGAATTCATGACCGATTACCTTTTCTATATTACGCATCTTGCCTTTCTCACGAAGGTTGATGATAGCGATAGAAGTACCCGTCTTTCCAGCACGACCCGTACGTCCGCTTCGATGGGTATAATATTCGATATCATCTGGAAGACCATAGTTGATGACATGTGTCAAGTCATCAACGTCAAGGCCACGAGCAGCTACATCGGTAGCTACCAACAATTGTAGATGGCGTAAACGGAACTTCTGCATCACCAGGTCACGAGCGGCTTGAGACAACTCACCATGCAAACTATCAGCGTTATAGCCATCCTGCATCAGTTTGTCGGCTATCTCTTGAGTCTCTATACGAGTACGACAGAAGATGATGGCATAAATGTTAGGGTGATAGTCAACAATACGCTTCAGCGTTTCATATTTGTCCTTAGCATGCACGCAATAATAAACATGGTTTACGTTGTGTGTACTCTCATTCTTACGCCCAATGGTGATTTCCTTCGCATCATGGAGATAGTTCTTGGCTATCTTTTCAATCTCCTTATTCATGGTAGCCGAGAACATCAGTGTATTCCTGGTTTCAGGCACTGCCTCTAAAATAGCGTTCAAGTCTTCCGAGAAACCCATGTCGAGCATTTCATCGGCCTCATCCATTACCACGTTCTTGATGTTTGCTAAAGAAACTTTGTCGCGACGCATCAAGTCAAGCAATCGTCCAGGAGTAGCTACAACGATGTGTACACCCTGTTTCAATGCACGTATCTGGCTTTCTATTGACGAACCACCATATACAGGAAGCACATGGACACCTTCCACATACTTGGAATAATCCTTCAAGTCACCTGCAATCTGGAGACAAAGTTCACGAGTAGGACAAAGTATCAGTGATTGTGGAACTCTCTGTTCCACATCCAGTTTTTGTATTACAGGCAGACCAAATGCTGCTGTTTTTCCTGTACCTGTCTGAGCCAACGCCACGACATCTGCGTCGCCACTCAGCAAATAAGGGATTACCTCCTCCTGTACAGGCATAGGGCTAACAAACCCCAGTTCATAAATGGCACGGCAAATGTCTGCCGATACGCCCAATTCTTCGAAAGTCTTCATTAAAATTCTATCAATCTTGATTTTAGGGCTGCAAAGTTACGATTAAGTGAGCAGAAAAGCAAAATTTTTTGCTTTTTTCGAGTGTGAGTAACTTATCTAAAATTACGATTAATTTTAAACCTATTTGCGAAAATGCAATATGTTTTTTACCTTTGTATTAATAAATGAACCTTAAAAATCTTATTGCGATGAAAAAGACATTGTTTTGGATGTCTGTAATGATGCTGACATCCGTCTGTGCGTTGGCTCAAAGTTGGAAGCCAGCTGGTGACAAAATCAAGACTACATGGGCAGAACAGGTAAGTCCTACGAATGTATGGGCTGAATATCCTCGTCCTATTATGGAGCGTGCCGATTGGAAAAACCTGAATGGACTATGGAACTATGCTATCAAGGCTAAAGGAGAAGCTACTCCAAAAACCTGGGATGGTGAGATCCTGGTGCCCTTTGCCATTGAGTCATCCCTTTCTGGTGTCGGTAAGCATGTAAATGAAACAGAAGAGTTGTGGTATCATCGTTCTTTTGATGTGCCAAAGAATTGGACTGGCAAGCGTGTGTTGTTACATTTCGGTGCTGTTGACTGGAAGGCTGATGTGTGGGTGAATGGCATGAGTGTAGGTTCTCACACAGGTGGTTATGTTCCTTTCTATTTGGATATTACCGATGCTCTCAATACACGAGGAACCAATCAGTTGACTGTACGTGTTTGGGACCCAACCGACAAGAGTTATCAGCCTCGTGGCAAGCAGGTGAGCAATCCAAGTGGTATTTGGTACACCCCTGTTACAGGTATTTGGCAGACGGTATGGTTGGAGCCGGTAGCTGAGGCTCACATTGCCAATTTGAAGACCACACCAGACATTGATAACCATCAGTTGCAAGTGGAAGTGCAAGCAGAAGGTCTAAATGATAAAGGTTATCAAGCTAAGGTAAGTGTGTATGACGGACAAAAGTTAGTGGCCGAAGGCGGTGCTATCAATAACCAGCCTGTGCAAGTGCAAATGCCAGCTGATGCCAAGCTGTGGACGCCAGATGCTCCTTTCTTATATACAGTGAAGGTAAGTTTGTTGAAGAATGGGGTAGAAGTAGATAAAGTTGATAGCTATGCCGCTATGCGTAAGCTCTCTACTGGAAAGGACAAGAATGGTATTATGCGTCTGCAACTCAACAATAAACCCATCTTCATGTATGGCCCTTTGGATCAAGGTTGGTGGCCAGACGGACTTTATACAGCTCCTTCTGATGAGGCTTTGAAATTTGATATTCAGAAGACCAAGGACTTTGGCTATAACATGATTCGCAAGCACATCAAGGTGGAACCAGCTCGTTGGTACACCTATTGCGACCAGTTAGGCATTTTGGTTTGGCAAGATATGCCAAGTGGAGATAGGAACCCTCGTTGGCAAAACAAGCAGTACTTCAATGACACAGAACTGCATCGTAGTGCCGAGAGCGAGGCAAATTATCGTAAGGAATGGAAGGAAATCATGGATGCTCTCTATAGTAATCCTTGTATTGCTGTTTGGGTACCATTCAATGAGGCTTGGGGTCAGTTCAAGACTCAGGAGATTGTAGAATGGACCAAGGGCTATGACCCATCTCGTTTGGTAAATCCTGCAAGTGGTGGCAACCACTATCCTGTGGGCGATATCCTCGACTTGCACAACTACCCACAACCAGATATGTATCTGTATGATGGTTCACGTGTGAATGTGCTAGGTGAATATGGTGGTATCGGACGAGTAATCAAGGAAAACATTTGGGAGCCAGATCGCAACTGGGGCTATGTACAATTCAATACAGAAAAAGAGGTGACCGATGAATATCTGAAGTATGCTCAGATGCTGAAAGACTATATCCCAAAGGGATTTTCTGCAGCTGTCTATACACAGACTACCGATGTGGAGATTGAGGTGAATGGCTTGATGACGTATGATCGCAAGGTAATCAAGTTGGATGAGGCTCAACTCAGACGTATGAATTCTAGTATTAGTCACTCGTTGGATAATGAATAAACAATTTGATTTATGAAGAAGATTGTATTAGCAGCTGTGGCGCTCTGCTTTGCTTGGAGTGCATCAGCTGAGAAAGAATTTAAGCTGACTTCTCCCAATGGTAGGGTTACTGCTGAAATTTCATTGGATAATCAGCTCACTTATTCTATTTCTTTGGATGGAAAAGAAGTGATGGATGATTCGCCTATTGGTGTTACATTAACTACTGGCGAGGTATGGGGATTGAATCCCAAACTGAAGTCGAAGAAGACACAGAAGGTTGACCAGATGATTCCATCTCCTATGTATCGTGCCAATCAATTACGTGATAACTACAATTCATTGACACTGACATTTAAGGGTGATTATGGTGTGGAGTTCCGTGCTTATGACGATGGTATTGCCTATCGCCTGACCACCACTCGCAAGACCCCATTTATCATTCAGAAAGACAACACTGCTTTCGAGTTTGATGACGATGATAATGTGATTGCATCTTACGTTCGTGAGGATTATAAGGATGGTGACTTCACTGCTCAGTTTGGTTCTTCTTTTGAGAATCTTTACAGTGAGTACAAAGTAAAGGATATGAAGAAAGACCGCCTCACTTTCCTGCCAGTAATGGTGAAGACGGATGATGGCATTGTTTGTATTACAGAAACCAACTTGGAAAGTTATCCTGGTCTTTATCTCTTGGGTACTGGTTCTGACAAGATGCAAGGCATCAATGCTCCTTATCCCAAGACCATGAAGCAAGGTGGACATAATATGTTGCAAGAACGCGTGAGCGAGGGTGAGAACTTTATCGCCAAGATCGCTGGTCCACGAACCTTCCCTTGGCGAATTGCTGTAGTGGCTAAGGAAGATAAAGACATAGCTGCCAGTACATTGGGCTATCTTTTGGGTGAACCTTCTCGAGTGGCCGACTATAGCTGGGTAAAACCAGGTAAGGTGGCTTGGGATTGGTGGAACGATTGGAATATCTCTGGTGTAGATTTTCGTGCCGGCATCAATACGGAAACCTATAAGTATTATATCGACTTTGCTTCACAGAAGGGTATTGAGTATGTGATTCTGGATGAAGGTTGGGCCGTAAACCTTAAGGCTGACTTGTTGCAGATTATCCCTGAAATCGATCTCAAGGGTATTGTGGATTATGGCAAGCAGAAAGGTGTGGGCATTATCCTTTGGGCTGGTTACTGGGCTTTCAACCGTGATATGGAGAATGTGTGCAAGCACTACTCAGATATGGGTGTGAAGGGTTTCAAGATCGACTTCATGGATCGTGATGACCAGCTGATGACGGAATTTATGTATAGAGCAGCTGCTACTTGTGCCAAGTACCATTTGATGGCTGACTTCCATGGAACCTATAAACCTTCAGGCTTGAACCGTACCTATCCCAATGTAGTGAACTTCGAAGGTGTGCATGGTTTGGAACAGATGAAATGGGAGTCTGGCACCGACCAGTTGAAATATGATGTTACTATCCCATATATCCGCCAGGTTGCTGGTCCGATGGACTATACCCAAGGAGCTATGCTGAATGGTGGCATCAGGAACTATCGTCCGTCTAACTCAGAACCTATGAGTCAGGGCACTCGTTGCCATCAGTTAGGTCTATATGTAGTGCTGGATTCTCCACTTAATATGTTGTGCGATTCTCCTACGAATTATTTGAGAGAACCAGAATGTACTGATTTCATCGCAAAAATACCAACTGTTTGGGATGAAACGCGTATCCTTGATGGTAAGGTAGGCGAGTATATCGTAACCGCTCGCCGAAGTGGTAACACTTGGTATGTGGGTGGTATCACCAACCGTGAGGCAAGAGACCTGACTGTTGATTTGTCGTTCCTCAGCGGTAAACAGATGCAACTCTTCAAGGATGGTGTGAATGCCGATCGCAAGGGTTCCGATTTTAAGTTGACAAACGAGACTGCTGGTAGGATGACCATCCATTTGGCTCCTGGTGGTGGTTTTGCTGCCAAGGTCCAGTAAACGTAGGTTTATATACAATGTGTAATTAGGGTGTGCTGATAATGCATACCCTTTTTTTGTGTCCTGTCTTATTTGTATTCTTTTAAAAGAGATAAGAGAAAGAACTGTTCCCCCCAGGGGAACTGCTTGTTCCCTTTGGGGGAACAGTCTGTTCCCTCCTTGGGAACAAAAGTGAACAGATATCAGAACAAATGTAAGGCTTATTTCTTTTCCGTCTTTAGAAAATAGATAACAGGATACCAATAAGGATAATGTATCTCACCGCCTTGCCTATGGTCATGGCGGTAATAGTGATGGGCAAGTTGCTTCGCATCAGTCCTAAGGCCACAGCTATAGGTCCGCCAATGAAAGGCAGAAAGGCAAAGAAAGCCATCCAGGCACCTTTGCCTTGCAAGAACTTTTGCGCTTTGAGTACGTGCTTTTCCTTGATATGGAAATATTTCTCAAGCCATTCCATCTTGCCTAAGCTACCCAACCAATAACAAGTCATGCCTCCCATCGTATTGCCGATGGTAGCAGCAATGAGGATGCCTATCGGATTCAATCCCAACGAGAGAAGGCCTGTAAGTACAAGTTCAGAGCTGAAAGGAATCAGACTACCTGCCAAGAAAGCGGTGAGCAACATACCCACATAGCCCCAGTCGGTCATCAGTTGAATAAATGCATCCATCAGTATAGCAGGTTAACGACAAATACAAGCATAAAACAGAGTAAGCTACCAATGAAAAAGATATTCGACCATTTGCTGTTGGTAAGCATAGAGAAATGGCCATAAAGCAGACTGATGACTATCAGAATCATCGGCATTAATTGCAAGGCGATAGAGATGCTGGTAAAAGCAAGCACAAACAAGAGTGAACCTGTGACAATAAGATGCTGAAGATAACTACGTGTCTGCATTTTTTCTTCCATAGAATACAAGAAGTAGTGGGTGGCACTTACCAAAAACAGCATGAGCGTGTAAAATAGCATTACTACTGTTGAGAGCTCTAAGTTAACAGAAGATATGCTTTCAAACCTTGTTACTTCCGCTATTTTAGCGATAATATCTGCCCCGTGGTTGGTAAGAAGATCATATATGGTAAATATTCCTATAGGAATTGACCATCCAAAGACAGATGCGACGAAACTCCTAATATTCAATGACCTGAATACATAGCAGCTATACCACAAATAGGGAATGAGCCAAACCATTTTGGGAACGAACAAACAACCAATGCCCCACAGAATAAAAGCATGGAATAGCAGGCCGGCCGACCAAGAAACCTGGAAAGTGTTGTATAAAATGAAAATACTTGCCAAGCAACAGATGGCCATGAGATTGCCCCCAAAGATAGTATGAATCTCAGGATAGATGGATGTTAGTATCAAAAAGATGATCGTTTGGAAAGATGCCCTCAGGCGGATGATAGCAAATGACTTATTGATGACTATCAGCAAATATCCAATGAGGGTATATAAAGCATAGGCCCCTATAGTTTCTCCTAAGCTAGCTAAAGGGCGTACTAAAAAACAAACCACCCAAATGGCAACAGAAACTATAATGGCAGTTGTCAGCGTCAGCTGATTGGTAACGATCTCTTTTTGAATACTCTTAGCCAAGGTCTTTGCCTATGTCCCTTCTATTATACTTCTTCTCAAACTCGATAAAGCTGGCAGCAAAATAGCTCTGTTTCAGTGCTTCCTCACGAGTATCACCGTATGAACAAACAGCAATCACTCGTCCGCCGGCAGTAACCGTCTTTCCATCTTTGATGGCAGTTCCTGCATGGAAAATAATACTACCTGTTTCAGCAGCTTTTTCTAAGCCCTTAATCTCAAAGCCCTTCTGGTATTTCTCTGGATAGCCACCGCTTACCAACATCACACAAGCCGCACAACGAGGGTCATGCTCTAAGGTATATTGGTCAAGATTTCCTGCTTCTACTCCTTCAAACAGCTCTACTAAGTCGCTCTTGGTACGCAACATCACGCTTTCTGTCTCTGGATCACCCATACGGCAATTGTATTCAATAACATAAGGATTATCCTTAACGTTGATGAGTCCCAAGAAGATAAAGCCTTTATAGAGGATGTTCTCTTGGCGCAAACCGTTTACTGTTGGTTCGATGATGCGAGTACGTACTTTCTCCATAAAAGTATCGTCTGCAAAAGGAACGGGTGTCACACTACCCATACCACCAGTATTGAGACCCTTATCACCTTCACCAATACGTTTGTAGTCCTTGGCAACAGGCAACACTTTGTAATGCTCACCATCCGTCAAGACAAACACAGAGCATTCAATGCCGCTTAAGAATTCTTCGATTAATACGGTAGAACTGGCATCGCCAAACATACCGCCCAACATTTCCTTCAGCTCTTTCTTGGCTTCGTCGAGGGTAGGTAATATCAACACACCCTTTCCTGCGCAAAGCCCATCGGCTTTCAGTACGTAGGGAGCCTCCAATTGCTCTAAGAAATGCAGACCTTCCTCCAAGTTGGCGGAGGTAACGCTCAAGTAGCGAGCAGTAGGAATGTTATGTCGCATCATAAAGCTCTTGGCAAATTCCTTGCTTCCTTCCAGTTGGGCACCTGCCTTTGTAGGACCTATCACAGCTATATGGGCAGTTTCGGCATTCCCTTTCAGGTAATCATAGATTCCTTCTACCAATGGATCTTCAGGACCCACCACTACCATATCGATGGCATTTTTTAAAACGAACTCACGGATAGCAGGGAAATCAGTAGCTTTCATCGCTACGTTCTCGCCCACAAGGGTAGTTCCTGCATTACCAGGAGCGATAAATAGCTTCTCTATCTTTTTGCTTTGCGCAATCTTCCATGCCAACGCATGTTCACGTCCACCTGAGCCTAAGAGTAATATCTTCATATTCTTTTTGAGTTTTTAGAGGTTATCTTCAAAATACTGAGTCATCTTTTCATATAGATGTACGGCATCCTTACCAGAAACACCATGCTGGTGTCCAGGGTAGAGGAAGAGGTCGGGTTGTACTTTGGCATCTACACAAGCCTTGATAAAGCCCAACGTATGCTGAGGCACGCAAGTTCCATCTTGGTAACCATGTATCATCAATAGTCGTCCTTTCAAGTTGCCTGCCAAATTACGTAGGTTGGTTTCTGCATAGCCCTCTGGGTTGTCTTGAGGGGTATCCATATAGCGTTCACCATACATCACCTCATACCATTGCCAGTCGATGACTGGTCCACCAGCAACACCTACTTGGTAAACATCGTTCATACGCAACATCATGCTGGTGGTCATGTGTCCGCCAAAGCTCCATCCATGTACACCCATACGGGACTTGTCAACATAAGGCAGACTCATCAAGAACTCGGCGCCCTTGCGCTGGTCCTTGGTCTCCTCCACTCCTAAGTGGCGGAAGGTAGCCTGCTCAAATTCCAATCCACGGTTCTCGCTACCACGGTTGTCCAAGCAAAACATCACATAACCCTTGCTGGCCATGTAAAGTTCCCAAGCACGGGCACCATAACGCATGTTGGCTGAGATGTTTTGTGCATGAGGACCGCCATAGACATACGTCACAGCTGGGTATTTCTTATTGGCATCGAAGTTTACCGGTTTAATGATGCGATAATAAAGGTCTGTCACCCCATCAGCGGCTTTGATGGTGCCCGTCTCTATTTGTGGCAAAGCAAAGTCCTTCAAAGGATCCTCTGCTGTCAGAAGGTTGATAGCCTTTGCCAGCCCTTTGCCTGTAGTATCATAAACGTCTATCTTGCGGGCAATGGTAGGAGTAGCATAACTGTCAAACAGATATGCGCCAGAAGCAGATACTTGTGCCCTATGAACACCCTCACTGTCATTCAGTGTGGTCTTTGCTCCCGTCTTGACATTCACCTTATATATATTGGTCTGCAAAGGAGATACCTCTGTAGATGAATAGATGATTTCCTTCTTTGCTTCATTGAAGCCCAAGATATTTTGTACCAACCAGTTGCCTTTTGTCAACTGAGTAGTTTTGAAAGACTCTTTGTAAGTAAAACTACCCACAGAATGCTTCTCTGGATAAACACTTGTCTGTGTATCCATCAGGTAGAGATGATTGAAACCATCTCGTTCACTCTGATAAATGAACTTGCTCTGATCCCAAGGCAAAAATACGATGGGGTTCTCAGGCTCTACATACTTAGGATGCTCCTCTTCGTAGAACACACCCATCAGTTTACCCGTCTGGGCATCGTACTGACACAACTTGGCATGATTCTGTTCACGGTTCAGTTCTACGAGCCAGATGCTCTTTTCATCAGGAGCCCAACTGATATTGGTGAAATAGCGGTCAGTTGGATCTCCTGCATCGAGGTAAATGGTTTTACCTGATTTCACATCATATACGCCAACAGAAACCTTATGTGAGGTCATTCCGGCCATCGGATAGCGAATAGGGGTAGGCTCTGCTATACGGGCATCAATATCTACCAATGGATATTCTGCCACCATACTCTCATCCATACGGTAGAAAGCCAACAGGTTGCCTTTAGGACTCCAAAAGGTACCTTTGCTGATGCCAAACTCATTGCGGTGCACGCTTTGTCCCACTAAAATGCCTTCAGGCTCGTTAGTCAGTTGAATCCCATTTACAAAGAGGTTGTTCTTGACGGTATAGGCCAAGTTACAGCTTTCACTATTGAAATCAGCATTAGCTGCTCCTCTAGGCATCTCCTGTTTTGCCACAATAGCTTCGCTCTTCCAGTCCAGTACATATAAGCCTGTACGGGTGCGTATTAGCATCTGAGTCTTGCCAGGCCATAACAACTGGACATTTTGCAGAGTAGGTACATTGGCATCTACTTTGTTTTTCTTCAATAGATCCGTTACTTGTTCAATAGTCAGCAACTCAGTTTCTTTACCGTTCTTCAAGTCAACGGTCACCATCCTATCAATATCAGGCTTTACCAATACGTCACCCCACCATTGCAAACCATAGATGTTTTCTGCATAGCGATATGTCTCACCTCCTGGAAGCAAATCATCCAAGGTTAACGTTTTCAGTTCCTGAGCCATAAGATTACCCATTGTTAAAGCACCTACCAATAGCAGTGCCGTTCTCTTTATCATCCGTATCATATTATTCGTCTTTTTTCGCTTTCATTTCACGCTTCTTACGTTCTGGATACGACTCTTTGCGAGGTTTCCTATCGCCGTCTTTACGGAAAGGTCTGTCGCCATCCTTGCGGAATGACTTGCCTTCTCCATCTTTACGGAAAGGTTTTTTCTCTCCGTCTTTTCGGAAAGGCTTTTTGTCACCAAATGACTTTTTCTCTCCGGAAGGTTTTCTGTCGCTATTCTTGCGGAAAGGTTTGTCTCCCTCCTTACGGAAACTCTTCTCGCGTTTTTCTTTCAGTTCAGGATGAAGTTTTTCTTCTTCCAAACGTTTCTTCTTGGCTTCCGCTTTCTCATATCGTTCCAACTCTGCCAGACGGTGTTGTTCAGGAGTGAGCCATTTGCTATGACTGACACGTTTCTTAGGCTTTTCTTCCTTGTCGCCTTCTTTGTCCTTGTTCAGTTCCTCACCAGCTTCACGGAATTGTACATATTTGCCCTCAAAGATTTCATATTCTCTGAAGGAGCATTCCAATTCACCGTTCAATACGGCAATTTTGCGTGTTGGCTTCAAACCTATCTGGTCGAAACATTCGTCACGATAGCTCAATATCCAAGCTTGTCCACCCACAAATGCATGTTTCAGTCTTTCACCAATAGTGGCATACAGTTCCAGGATATTGTCAGATGATATTCTCTCGCCGTAAGGTGGATTGGTAATCATCACAGATTTCTCGGCAGGTTGCACGAAATCCTTGATATCCCTCATCTCTACGTCTATGATGCGAGTCATTCCTGCACGCTTGATGTTGCCACGAGTGGTAGCCACCATCTTTGGATCGATGTCATAAGCGTAAATATGATGTTCGAAATCTCGTTCATTTGACTCATCGTTGTAGATTGATTCCAACAGTTCTGCATCAAAATCGGGCCACTTCTCAAAAGCATAGCCTTGCGTTCTGAAGATGCCAGGAGCCATATTCTTGGCTATCAAGGCAGCTTCAATGGGCAGGGTGCCAGAACCACACATAGGGTCTATAAAGTCGGTCTCTCCTTGCCAACCGGTCATCATAATCAAACCAGCTGCCAGCACTTCATTCAGAGGTGCTTTACCCGTTTCGGCACGATATCCACGAATGTGGAGCGATTCACCAGAAGAGTCGAGAGAAAGCGTACATTGGTTATCGTTGATATGTATGTTTAATACAATGTCAGGGTTCTTTACGCTGACACTTGGGCGTTTACCCTCTTTATCACGGAAATAGTCAGCTATGGCATCCTTTACCTTGTAGCTAACATACATGGAATGACGGAAATGCTCACTATGTACCGTTGCATCCACAGCAAAAGTCTGACCTACAGACAGGTAATCACCCCATTCTACGTTTTTAACTGCTTCATACACCTCGTCGGCCGTGTTGGCTTCAAACTGTTTGATGGGCTTAAGGATGCGCAAAGCAGTGTGTAGTGAGAAATTGGCCAAATACATCATACGTTTGTCACCAGTGAAGCTTACCATGCGCTTGCCAATCTCCACGTTTTCAGCGCCTAATGCAGTCAGCTCTTTCGCCAATACCTCTTCCAACCCTTGGAAGGTCTTGGCTATCAAAGTAAAGTTTTCGTTATATTGCATAATTCTTAAAGTTGTCAATTTCTTTGGCACGGTTTTGTGTAATTCTGGCTCCAGGTCTCACGTCTTCAGTCACCCAGATGTTACCACCAACGGTAGCACCCTTTCCAATAGTGACTCGACCTAAGATAGTAGCATTAGAGTAGATAATCACATCGTCTTCCAAGATAGGATGACGAGGAATACCTTTGATGGGTTTGCCGTCGGCATCCAACGGAAAACTTCTAGCACCTAACGTAACACCTTGATACAGTTTCACATTGTTGCCAATCACACAAGTTTCGCCAATCACTACACCCGTACCGTGGTCGATGGCAAAGCTATGCCCAATCTGCGCTCCTGGGTGTATGTCAATACCCGTTTCGCTATGCGCCTGCTCAGTGATGATGCGAGGAATCAACGGCACACCCAAGGTAAGTAATTGATGAGCTATTCGGTAGTTGGTGATAGCCCTGATGGCAGGATAGCAGGAAATCACCTCACCATAGTTGTGGGCAGCAGGATCTCCATTATACATGGCTTCCACATCGGTAGCCAGTATACGTCTTAAGTCAGGCAACGATGCCAAAAACTCCACAGCAATTTTTGCAGCTTCCTTTTGTTGGCAATCGGTACACCCACTATCTTCGTCAGTATCATAGAAACAGAGTCCTGCTAAGATCTGACCTTTCAAGAGGTTGTATGCCTTCTCCGTATGTACCCCAATATGGTAAGTAATGGTGCGACTGTTTACAGCCGAATTGCCGAAGTAGCCTGGAAAGAGCAAAACCCTTAACTCTTCCACCAAAGTGTGGATGGTGTTGGATGATGGCAGCGGACTGTCATCCGAGTGGCGATGGAACAAGCCTTGGTAAGATTTACTATCCGACAGCTCCCTTACCACGTTAGCCAATGTTTCTGAAAAGTTGCCTGCCTGCATAAATAATTAAAATTTAGTACGCAAAGTTACGATTATTTATTGGATTATTCATATCTTTGCTTCGACAAAACTTTATTATTAACAATTTAAATGTAACTACTATGGCAAAAATTGCAAAACAGCTTACCGAGTTAGTGGGCAACACACCACTGTTAGAGCTGACGAATTTTAAGGTAAAAAGAGGTCTGCAAGCAACCATCATTGCAAAACTCGAGTATTTTAATCCTGCAGGTAGCGTAAAAGACCGTGTGGCATTGGCTATGATAGAAGATGCTGAGACCAAGGGCATTCTGCAACCAGGTGCAACCATTATCGAGCCTACCAGTGGCAACACGGGTGTGGGCCTGGCTTTCGTTTCATCTGCCAAAGGATATCATTTGATACTTACCATGCCTGATACCATGAGTGTAGAGCGTCGCAATCTTCTGAAGGCATTAGGAGCCAAGGTGGTACTTACTCCAGGTGCCGAAGGCATGAAGGGAGCCATTGCCAAAGCCGAGGAATTACAGGCAAGTACACCAGGAAGCTGGATACCCCAGCAATTCAAGAACCCTGCCAATCCTGCCATCCATGTAAAGACCACAGGTGAAGAAATATGGCGTGATACCGATGGAAAAGTGGACATTTTCGTAGCTGGTGTAGGTACTGGCGGTACCGTCAGTGGCGTAGGTGTGGCACTGAAACAACATAATCCGCAAGTAAAGGTGGTAGCCGTTGAACCAGCCAGCTCGCCTGTACTGAGTGGCGGAAAGTCTGGCCCACATAAGATCCAAGGCATCGGAGCTGGTTTTGTACCAGATAACTATAATTCAGATGTAATTGACGAGGTACTGACTATTGATAATGATGAGGCTATCTTGGCAAGTCGCCAAGTGGCACAAAGTGAAGGCTTGTTGGTAGGCATTTCTTCTGGAGCAGCGTTGGCAGGTGCCGTAAGATTGGCACAACGCCCAGAGAACAAGGGCAAGACCATCGTAGCCTTGTTGCCAGATACAGGCGAGCGGTATCTCTCCACCGTTTTATATGCTTTCGAGGAATATCCCCTATAAAAACAAGGAACCCCGCCAATTGGCGGGGTTCTTCATTTATGCTAATTCGAAATCCAACTGCTTCTTTTCCAAGTCGGCTCTTGCAACTTTCACTTTCATCGCATCTCCCAACTGATAAACGTGATGGTCTCTGCGTCCTCGCAAACAATAGTTTTTTTCATCAAATTCGTAGTAGTCGTCGTCCAAATCACGCATCGGCACCAAGCCTTCGCACTTGCTGTCATTCAGTTCTACATAAATGCCCCATTCACAGATGCCTGAAATCACGCCCTCAAACACTTGTCCTATCTTGTCGGCCATGAATTCTACCTGCTTATACTTGATAGAAGCACGTTCGGCTTGAGCGGCAATCTCTTCCATCTTGCTTGATTGTTCGCACATGCTCTCATACTTTTTCAGGTTCGCACTGCGTCCTTCTTGCTCTAAATAGTGCGTTAATAAGCGATGCACCATCATATCGGGATACCTTCGAATAGGTGAGGTGAAATGAGTATAATAGTCGAATGCCAAACCATAATGCCCGATGTTATGGGTGCTATAATAGGCTTTCATCATAGCACGCACGGAAATAGTCTCAATGAGGTTTTCCTCTTTCTTGCCATGCACATCATTCAGCAAGTTGTTCAGCGATTTGGTAATGTCGTTTCTGCTGCCACTGGTTCTGAGTTTGTAACCAAAGCGAGAGATGAATTGCGACAGGTTCTCCAGTTTCTCAGGATCAGGCAAGTCGTGTACTCGATAAACAAATGTCTTGGCTTTCTTATCTTTGCCCACTTTTCCGATTCTCTCTGCCACCGTACGGTTGGCAAGCAGCATAAACTCTTCTATCAGTTTGTTGGCATCTTTTGATTCCTTGAAATATACACTCAGAGGTTTGCCCTTTTCGTCGATGTTGAACTTCACCTCCACACGGTCAAAGTTGACAGCTCCGTTTTTGAAACGTCTCTCCCTCAACTTCTTTGCCATCTTGTCAAGCACCAGAATCTCATCAGCATATTCGCCCTTTTGGTTTTCGATGATAGCCTGTACCTCTTCATAGCAGAAACGGCGATTGCTTCTGATTACGGTATGAACGATGCGCGAATTCCTCACAAAGGCATCCTCATCCAGTTCGAAGATAACAGAATAAGCCAACTTGTCTTCGTCAGGTCTCAGCGAACAAAGGTTGTTGCACAGCTTTTCAGGCAGCATAGGAATCGTACGATCCACCAGATAGACTGATGTGGCCCTGTTCAGTGCTTCCTTGTCTATGATGCTACCTTCCTCTACATAGTGAGTCACATCGGCTATATGCACACCCACCTCCCAAAGTCCGCTTTCAGTCTTACGGATAGACAACGCATCGTCAAAATCCTTGGCATCGGCAGGATCGCAAGTGAATGTCAGCACATTGCGGAAGTCCTCGCGCTTGGCAATCTCTTCTTCTGGAATCTCTGTGCTTATCTTCTCTGCAGCTGCCACCACCTTTTTGGGATACACATAAGGAAGCCCGAACTCGGCCAAGATGGCGTGCATCTCGGCGTTGTTGTCGCCAACAGGCCCCAAGACATCAATCACCTCACCAATAGGATTCTTGAATTCATCAGGCCATTCTGTTACCTTGACAACAGCCTTATCGCCGTCCTTACCGCCTTTCAGTTTGTCTTTCGGAATGAAGATGTCGTTAGCAAGTCGGCTGCTTTCGGTTAGCAGGAAAGCATACTGCTTGCTTACGCTCAGTCTGCCCACAAAGGTATCGTTGCTGCGTTCCAGTATTTCCACTACTTCGGCTTCTATCATGTGGTGTTTTCTCTTGGCGAAGAATGATACCTTTACCTTGTCGCCATCCATGGCATGCGCCGAGTTACGTTCGGCAATGAAAATAGGGTCACCCCCATCGTCAGGGATAAAGGTGTTCTTTCCATTTTTCTTACGGTGGAAAGTGCCCGTCATCTCAATACCACGATTATTCAGTTTATAGCGATGCTTGCTCGATTCCTTGATGAAGTCATCTTCGATGAAATCGTATATAATTTCCATGCACAACATCTTTAATGGATGTGTGGTGAGCCTCAGTGAGTCGAAAATATACTTCTGTGGCAGTTCATCAGTTGGATGCTGTTGAAACAGTGCCATCAGTAACTCTGTAAGCTGCTTTTTGTTCATGCGTTTACCCGCTTTCTTTTCCTTTTTGCCCATATTTCATATAATTTTATTATTTATTCGTAAAACCATTAGCTACGAGCCAGCTGTAGAAAGTTTCCTGCCACGAGCCATTGGGAGTATTTTTGTCAGCTTGAGGCCCTCCGCCAAACAATCCACCTGTCTTGTCGCCATAAATATGCAATTCGGCATCCACTCCCGCTTTCTTCCATTCCATAAACAGTGCCAGACAACCAGCTGCTACACTGGGATGGTCAGCATGTACGCCAATAAACAACTTGGGAGCATTCTCTGGAACAATTACATCATCCAAAGCAGGACCATATAGCGAGCACAGGAAAGCTGGCATCAGTTCAGGGGTAGCCTTTACGGTAGCATTGACAGCTACACCACCACCAGCTGAATAACCCATAAAACCTATCTTGTTCTCATCAATACCCCATTCCTTCGCGTGGGCTTTCACAATCTTCATCGCCTCCAAGGCATCGTTCAATGCATTGTCTATTTCAGGGTCTCCATCTTTCATTACAGAAGGGTTGGCATTGGCATTTTTGATGATGTCAAATTCCGTAACGGTAACTGTGCGAGGCAAGCCCTTGCTTTTATCCACCTTGCTCATGTCCGGGAAACCGTTTCTCAGACGATATTTCAAACCAATGGCTGCTATGCCTCTGGCGTTCAACCAACGGGCAATGTCTTGAAACTCGCTTTGCCAAGAGAGCGACACCAAAGCGCCTCCGGGACAAATAATGACCGCCGTTCCTGTGGCTTTATCGGCATCTGGCAGACTTACGCTGATGGTGGGATCAGTCACTTTTTCATATCTTACTACCTCGCCAATATCATTGGTGTTCGCCACTTCATTATTAGGCATTGCCTCTTTATAAAGACGCATGGTTTCCACCTTGTCGAAACCTTTTTGTGTGATTTCCCAACCCTCGAAGTCGTTGCCTTTGTCGCTATAGCGGAACAGATTCTCATATTGCTTCTTGCCCTTCAGCTGATAGTCCAACCAAGTTCTCGCCATTTGTCCGAAGGCACCCCCCTGATGCTCATGATATGTAGATACATGCCCTACACTGGGGTAAGTTGCCAACACTACGGGCACATGGTTGATGCGTTTGAAGTCATCCCTACCATTAGGTGCGGCATCATCTTCTTTGCCACCCAGCATATATATAATAGGAGTGGTGAGCTTTTGAAGGTCTGCTTTGGTAATCATGCCATCGAGGGCACTTCCTGGTTGGAAGGCACCTGTGTTCATGCCCACCACCGTTTTGATGCGAGGGTCACCAAGTGTGCCCATAATCAGTGCTTGTATGCCTCCGCATGAATAACCCATAGCTGCAACGTTTTGGGTGTTTACTGTTTGATATAGCTCGCTTCTTGGTCGTTGGCTCTCTTTCTCCAACCAATTAAGGGCTTTGTTCACCAATGCCTTTGCATCATTGACCTTGAGGGTATTCTTCGCATCATCCTCTTCCCAAATCTTGTTCTCTTCGGGGTCAAACTCCTCGCTCCATCTACCTACCGCCATCAGCACATAGCCGTGTGAGGCGATTTCTGTCAGGAACTTGGCATAGGGTTGCGAGCTTCGATAGCATCCTCCGTTACCAAACAATACTACAGGCAAAGCACCTTCCACCTTGCTTGCCGATTGTATGTCACTGGGTCGGTAAATGGTGAAGCCAGGCAATCCTTCATCGTCAGTCATCACCGCCTTATAAGGGCCAGATCCACCACCATCCATCACTACACAATGCTTTGTCTGTGCTTGGATGCTCATCCATCCAGCCATCATCAAAGTCAACGAAATGAATAATTTGTTCATAGTCAATTCTTGGTTTGTTTTCTGCAAATATAAACAAATTATGATAGAAAAGCAACAATAGATATAAAGAAAGGATACTGAAGAATTAATTGAATTGGTTATACATCAATAATTTATTTTCGATCTTTTTAGAATCCTACGCATGGCTTTATAGCGTGGATCTTTAGTAAGATCTCGCTTGGGGCGTAAATCAAATCTACGCTCAGTCTCGTCCGCCATCTCTTGAAAGCGACGAGCCTCCTCACCATAAAGCGTTGGAATTGCTTTTATTTCTAATGCCATTGTTTTAATTATTTGTAATTCAAAATGATTTCCATTACGGGGATACAACTATTATTTCATTTACCAAACATTTGCTTGTCTTTTTTCTTTGAAATTGCAAAAACAAGCAGCACCCAATTGGATGCTGCTATTAGGTTATGTGAACTATATGTTATTCTGGTATTGCCTGAATTCTATCTGCATATTCTTTCCAACCATCTGCAGCTTTATAAGCAGCAACAGAACCTGCAGGAACGTAAATAGTGATATTTTCATCACCGAAAAATACAGACTTCCCCAAACCAGGAGGAATTATAGCTAAACATGTAATTTTTGTTAAACTAATACAATAGGCAAAAGCTCCATTATTTATACTCTTAATCTTATCTGATAATGTTATATTCTTTAGACTTGTGCAGTATCTAAATGCTTCATCCTCAATATTAATTATATTAGTAAGATTTAAATCAGTCAGACTCTCACACCCAGCAAAACTCCATCCAGAAATCTCTGTGAGATTTACCGGGAACTTTATACTTTTCAATTTCTTACAGTTGTTAAAAGCATGTATTGTAACGCCTGTATTTTTAGTAAAATATTGAAACTCATCAAAACTAGTAATTTCTTGCCAATAATTTGGACTACCATATAAAGGACTTAACCCAAGGAATGCCTCCTTTGCAGCTTCGCCATAACTTAATTCACCATCACCATCAATATCGTAAAGACTAATACAGTATTTTTTCATTAAAGAATCAGCAAATACTATATTCTCTTGATATTTACTCTTTTGGGTAACTCTCACTATTTGGGAAATGTTTGATCCTGTTATTGTAATTATCGCATTTCTTGATTCTTCTAATTCATTCGCAGTTATATTGAAACTAAGCTTTTCGGTATGCAATGCACGTGTGTTTGCTTGCGTTATCCAGTTTGCATCTACAGATACTGAGATCTCAATATTAGTCTGGACATCAAATTCAAGTTTAGTTTCATTACTATTAAGTACGTAACTACTATCTGCAACAACAATTGCATTGTTTTGCAACTGATTAATAGTCACTTTTTCGCTTAAACCATTATCTTTATTAGAAAAAAGTATCTCAGCTTTACGATTATCATAACTGTCATTCTTAGAAATGTTGAAAACATAGGTGTGAGTTGACAAAGACCTTGTATTTGCTTGACTAATCCAATCAACGTTTGGTATATTTACCTCAACATCTACATTACTGCTAACCTCAACTGTAACGTCACTACCATCAGCTCCTACTGTATAATCGTTTTGAGAGATAACTATTGTTGGCACATCTCCTGCTTGATAAACAGTTACTATTTCACTAAACGCACCACTGCTAATAGTAATATGTCCCTCTCTTTTAGATATATCTGAATTTTCTTTGACAGCAAAGGATAGATTAGTTGTTGCCAATGCTCTAGTATTTACTTGACTTATCCAATCAACATCTACTTTCACTGAAAAATCTATATTTGCCTTTACTTCAACACCAAAAGTACCACCCTCTGAGGTTACTTCTACCTTGTCGCTGGTTATAGTAAGTGCATCTTTTTGTTTTTGTGTGACAACAATAGTTTGAGAGGAAGTACCACATTTAATGGTTATAGAACCAGAACGCTCATCGTATGTGTCATTGGCAGTTGTTGTTATGGTTAATGTTACCTCTCCGGCACTTCCACTTGTTGGTGAGACTGACAACCAATCATCTGCTCGAGTGTTAGCTTCAGAAGCAGTCCATGCTTCTGAAGCAGTAAATTTTACAGTCGAGGTTCCACCTTCAGTATTGAATACCGGTTTTGTGTTTTCTGTAGTAGGGATAACTATTTTTGATGTTGTTGGTGTAGGAATTGGTGTCGGTTTGGATGGCTCCGAACTTGGACTGTTATCTCCACCACAAGCACTCAGTAAGATTGCTGATAATAAGACTAGACATAATTTTAACTCTTTCATGGCGATTATAAATGATTGTCCTCAGTACCTTAAGACGGCTAATTCTAAAAAGAAGCGTGGTACTGTATACACCACATCATCTTTGGAGGTCCTGAGAAAACCCGTACAAACAATGCAATAATAGCAGCCCACGCTAAGCGTGAGAACCATAATGCTATCTTTGTTTGTACTTAGAAAGTTCTCAGGTTTCCAAAGACAAGATAAGCATAACGCTTCTTATAATTATCCAAAAAGTCTTGAAGGATTTGCACCCTTCATTGGCAAAGATAGTGCAAACCGAAGACAGAACAAAATAAATTCATTTATTTTTTATGTTGAGGTGCAGCCTATCTTATCTAAAGATAGAGATTGTTTTTGAATTTTAAATATAAAAATGGAGAAAAAAGAAGTAAGTAAAAAGAAAAGCAGCATCCATTTGGATGCTGCTCGTTTTTGGTCATTAGGCAACCTCACGGTCTATAAGCCAGTACCTTGCACCATTTCTGGTGTGTTCCGAAGCACTGCCCATAGTTTTCAGTACCTTACCTATCTTAATCCTTGTGGAAGGATTGTTTTGCAACATAGGGTAGGGTGTCTGCAACCTTGTCAGCACTTCATCCAACGTAATCCATTCTCCTCCTTCATTCCTTTGGGGAACTCCGTAGTAGATGCTGATCATCTTGTTCAGCACATCCTGCTTGAAGAATGGCAGGTTGGTCTCTTGGATGCGTTTCACCTCATTGTTGGTAAACCAATAGGGGGTGTGCATCTCATCCAGCTCATACATCACTTGAGCATAAAGCTGCTCGTAGTCAATAGGCCGTTCGTTGTCTATCATCATGCCATGAGGCACTTGCAGACAAAGGAACCTTCTGCTACCCGTTGGGTCGTTCAGCGGTTGCTCATCGTTGGTGGTGGCCAGGAAGGAGGCATATCGCCTTCTGTCGGCCTGTGTCCTGCCAAAGATGGTGCGTCCGTTTACCTTCTGCTTCGAAAGCGTCTGCTTCAGCTTCTGGTGCTGACCGCCCTTGATGTTGGCTAGCTCGTCAACGTTTACCAATAGGTTGTTTGTCAACGCCATTTCCGCATCAAACTTGTTGCCGAAGTTGATGTGATCCAGGAAGTAACCCCTCAGCGACGGAGGCAGAAGCCTCAATGCAAAGGTGGTCTTACCACAACCTTGGTCTCCTATCAGCACAGGAAGGCACTCGTTGCCATGTTCTTGGTCGAGGCCTCGCCAATGGGCCACAGCCGAAAGGAGCCAAATGCTACACCATCCTGATTGTTCGGAGGTGAGTCCTGGAATGCGGTTGAACAAATCAGCCACATGGTTTTTTCCATCCCAAGCAGGAAGATTGCTCAGATAATCCTGGATGGGATCGAACTTAGTTACGGCTTTGGAGAAGATATATTCCTCGATGTCTGTTCGAGGAGATTTCTTTCCTCCTATGCCTTCACACTTTGCGCTCCTGACAATGGAATTCAGTGTCTCGGGAGTCACTGTATCCCATGCTGGAGATGAACTACTTTCGCCAATTTCCCTGTACTCGGTTTTACCACTAAGTACATTGTGACGAAACTCAAAATTTTCTTGCAGGAATGATTCAACTTCGTGAACCGAGCTCTGCGGGCTCAATGAATTTTCGTTCATAATAATAGCTGTTTTTTAACTAAACAAACTATATGGCAAACGAAACAAAATCACTATGGGATTATCTGCGCCAAAAACCCATTCACATGGCCCTCTGGCAAATCCGAACACAAAGATACTAAAAATAACGATAACTTTTCTATTTTCCCGGAAAATAAGATGAATTATTTTCTAAATGCCCACAAAAGATTTGCACCAACTTTTTCCTGAAAAACTCCTCACTCCTCACAGAGATTGTTTACGGAATTGAAATATAGCAGTTTATGAGTGTGAGGAGTTGAAAAGACTCCTCACGGATCCTCACAACAAATAACTCACAATCTATAGATGTTTTTATAAGACAAGAAAAGGAAATGCGGTTTAGTTGAAGTAAACGGGTGCTTTACTTCAACTAAAAGCCCCTTTTACTACTAGTAAGCGGCGGGTTTACTACTAGTAAGCCGACCCTTTACTACTAGTAAGCTAATCCTTTACAACGACTAAGTTGATAAATTCTCTAGAGAATATTTGGGTTTGCTACTAGTAAGCAGTGTGTTTACTACTAGTAAGCCGTTTGTTTGCTTCTTTCAAATCAATGTGAGGAGTGGTGAGGAGTCCTTTCAACTCCTCACGCTTGCTATGTACAGTCTTTCAGGTTTTTAGGTTACTTCTGTGAGGAGTGAGGAGTTTTTTGCAATACACTTGATGCAACGCATGTAGCCCTATAGAACAACATCCATTGCGCCCCATAATAAGGCACCATAATCCACCAAGAAGCATTATCTATAGGACTTACAAACTTATTCCAAGCCAAGATAAAGTCGGAGCAAACAAACAAAGCGGCACCCAACGCAAAGAGCCAGTCTTTTTGCAGAAAGGCCATCCACATCATCGTGAGTATCAACACACAATAGATGCTCACACCTATTTTTATCACACCAGGAGGCACCATAGGCACTACTTTGATAAAAGCAAAAACACCTATAACTATGCACGGAATAGCCCAACTTATGGCAATCTTCCAATCGAGTTTAGTGCATAAACGACTGATAAAGTAACCAATATACACCACATGTGCCAAGGCAAAGCATCCCATCTGACCTAAGAAATTGCCTTGTGTGCCTTGCCAATCGCCCAAGGCTGAAAACACCAAGCCCAATGCCATAGATATACCGATATGCTTATAATCAAGCAAGGCCATCAATCCTAGGAAAGCCACAGGGTAGGCCAATTTGTTGGGTAGCCTCACGGGGGCAAAATACATTGCCGCCAGTACCAAGAACACCATGAATAATATGCCCATCCGCCTCTTCATGCTGCAAATGTAATAAAAAAGTTTAATTTTCTATGCTTTAAGCTACACCAACCCTTTTTTATCCTTACCTTTGCTCCCAAAATTAAATACCATGGAAGAAAAAAAAGAAAAGCGAGTGCTGAACATTGAGCTCAACAACGATGAAAAAGAAGTATCCATCACCGCCAATGACGCTGATGAGCAAGTAGTTATGAAGAAGGAACTGAGCGAGGACGACTTAAATCAGGCTACCGGAGGTATAGAAATAAAACCTGTGTGTGTTACATATTGAACCTGTTAAGACGGAAAGCTGAAGCGTAAAGTAAACAAATTTTGAAACATATTAAGCTTTAATGCAAATGAAAAAGTTATTTATGATGTTGATGGCAGGCATGTTAGTAACAGCTTGCGCATCAAAGCCTAAGGCAGAAGAGGCAGAAGAACCTGCCAAGAAAGTATTGGTGCTCTACTATTCAGTGACCAACACCACCAAGCAGATTGCTGAGTACATCCAGCAGAAGACGGGTGCCGATATCGAGGCTATCCAGACCGTCGAGGAATTACCTACCGACTATCAGGAATTGCTCCAGCTCTCAGGTAAGATGAGAGAAAGCAATACTTTGCCAGAGCTGAAGCCATTGGCGCACAACGTAGCTGACTACGACTTGATTTTCTTCGGCTATCCTATCTGGTTTGGTACCTACGCTCAGCCAGTGAAGACCCTTGTAGCAAGTGGCGTTCTCAATGGCAAGACCGTTGTTCCTTTCTGCACCAGCGGTAGTAGTGGTGTAAAGGAGAGTGCTGAGAACTTGAAGAAAGATGTTCCTAACATCAATATTCCTGAGTCATTTAATGTTCGTGCTTCTCTGATGGACAAAATGCCTGCTACCGTTGACCGTGTGTTGATCTCATTAGGTCTGATGGAAGGCGAGAACGAGGTATTGGCCGATTATTCAGCACAGCAAGCTCCTACAGCTGACGAGACCGCCATCTTCGATGCAGCCATCTCTACCTACCCAATGATGAAGGGCGCTAAGGTAATCAGCGCTGGTAGCCGTACTACCTCAAAAGGCACCGACTATAAGTTTGTAGCTGAAGGCGGAATGGGAGGCACTATGGATGTATATGTTACCAAAGAAAACGGTGACGTAGCTCCTTACTTCACTGCTGTTGACAGATAACACACAACCATTAAGATAAGAGCAGGCTCCTCTGAATCATCAGAAGAGCCTGTTCTCTTTAATTATACAAATGCTTAGGGATTTCGTAGCCATCGATTTTGAAACTGCCAACCAACAACCATGTAGTGTTTGTTCGGTGGGCATCGTCATTGTGCGTAATGGCGAGGTGGCCGATTCCTACTATTCGCTCATCCAACCAGAGCCCAATTACTACAACTATTGGTGCCAGCAAGTGCATGGACTCTGCCAGAAAGATACTGACGATGCACCCATCTTTCCCAAAGTTTGGGAAGAGATTGAACAACGCATCGCAACTATATTTCCCGATAAGCCCCACATCCCCTTTGTGGCACACAATGCTCGCTTCGACGAGGGGTGCCTCAAAGCCGTTTTCAAGGTCTATCAATTAGACTACCCCGACTATCTTTTCTATGATACCCTTTTAGCTGCCCGTCGCCAATTCGGGCACTCCCTACCCAACCACCAACTTCACACTGTTGCCTCCGCTTGTGGCTTCGACTTGCAACATCACCACCACGCATTGGCCGACGCCGAGGCTTGTGCCGCTATTGCCCTCGACTTACTATAGGACATTTCTCGACATGAGTTTCTTGCTCATGTACTTCACAGGGAAAATGACGGAGAGGGCTCCTACTGCTAAGACAGTGATGAAAATAAGCAGTACATCAGTGAAATGCACACTCACAGGGTAGGCCTCGACGATAAAGTTGTTGCCTAAGGAGATGATGCCAAAATAATGTTGAATAAGACATAGTATCACTCCTAATACGATGCCTGCAATTGCTCCGTAAGCCGCTATGAGCCAACCCTCAAACATAAAGATACGCTCGATCAGTTTATTGTCGGCACCTAAGTTGCGCAAAGTTTCCGCATCTTCTCGCTTATCTACAATCAGCATGCTCAGCGAGCCAATCACGTTGAAGGTAGCAATAATTAGGATGAAAGTCAGGAACAGATAGGAAATGAACTTCTCAATCTCCATGATGCGAAACACGTCGGCTTGCTGTTCAAAGCGGTTCCGTACCTGGAAATCGTTGCCTAACACTTCTCTCATCTTGGCTTGTACTCGGTGCTCGTTGGTGCCTTGTTTCAACTTGATTTCCATAGCCGATACTTCATCGTGATAGCCAAAAAGCTGACGAGCAAAATCCATACTTGTAAGGATATATTGCGTATCGTATTTCTCTTGGTTGACCAAGAAAAGTGAACCTGGAGAATGCAGATAGCCTCTGGCAAAAGCAGCTCCGGGGTTGGCAATGTTTACTCGCACATGCTGCTTGGGGGCAATGACGAGCAGGGGATCGACAAACTGCAAGCCTGTGCCCAAGGATGAGGCTACTCCCATGCCTAAGATGCCATAGTCCACCCCTTCTTCCTGTAAGAGAAATTGCTGTCGGCCATAGAGGATACTGTCTATCTCGGTGATTTGGGTAAAGCTGTCATCCACTCCCTTGATGGTCACCATCAGTTGTTTGTCCTTATATCGCACCATAGCGTTCTCCTCAATGGTGGGCATCGCTGTCTCTACCTCCGGCATCTGGAGAATTCGAAGTATTCTACTGTCTTGACGACTGAACACCTTGCCTTGTGTGGCAGTGATTTTCAGTGGGGCATCGAAGGCGGTAAACAACCCCTCCACCATCTCATGAAAGCCATTGAAAACCGATAAGGTACAAACCATAGCGAGGGTAGCCAATGCTACTCCGCATACCGATATGGCCGAGATGATGTTGATGGCGTTGTGCTTCTTCTTGGCAAAAAGGTAACGCTTGGCAATATAAAGCGGGAGGTTCATCGATTGTTAAGGTAGTCTTCCTCTGGACCTTCTGGGGTTTTGTAGCCATCGCCCTTAGCCTCTTTGATGAGGTTGTCGATATGCTCAGCATAATCCAACGAGTCGTCTGCAAAGAACTTCAACTCAGGGATGATGCGTAATTGATGGCGCACTCTCTGACCAAGGTCATAGCGGATGGTGCGCATATTACTGCTGATATTCTTCAGTAACTCTTCTGATTTTTCTGAGGGGAAGATGCTGAGATATACTTTGGCGATGCTCAGATCAGGACTGATGCGTACACTGCTGACAGACACCAGTACGCCATGAGTGCCTTGGGTCTGTTTCTGAAACAAGTCGCTTAACTCTTTCTGAATCAAACGTGAGATTTTATTCTGTCGAGTACTATCCATAGTTTTAATTAATTGAAAATTGAGAATTGAGAATTAATAATTAATAATGTTAATGGTTTTTCTTTATGTAAATGCCTAAAGCGGCAAGGGTTGCTAAGAGCAAGAGTATCAAAGCACCATAGGCAATGGTCTCTGTTACATGAATGCTTTGTGGGTCGAAAGTCATCTGGATGGTGTGACTCCCGGCTGGCACATAGAGGGTACGCAGCACATAGTCGGCACGGGCCAACTCTACAGGTTGACCGTCGATGGTGACTTGCCAACCATCGGGGTAATATATCTCAGAGAATACAGCCACACCGTCAGATGGGTTCTGGGTTTGGTAAGTCAAGCTGTTGGGCTCATATTCGGTAAGTTCTATAAAGGCATCGTCAGCTACTTCGAAAGTGGTGGCATTGTTCAAAGCTGACTTGAATTGACCATCTACCACAGCTGTCACATGAGGGTTACTGCTTGTGGTCATGTCGAGTTCTTCGTCAGCATTGGCCACATAGCTTACTTCCTTGACAAACCAGGCATTACCCAAAGCGTAGGGATTCTCCAAAGGTAATTCTCCTTCTTTGGTAGGCAGGATGAAATACTTGGTGTTAAGCATGTTGAGGGCATGGAACTTGGCCGGATCTACTTGCTCCATATCGCCTCCAGCCTCAGCGATAGCTTGGTAAGCATCTTGCATCTCCGTTTTCAGACATATCTCTATCAGTTCGTTATACCTGCGCAACTTAGCAGCATGATAGCCACCCACGTTCTTGTGCCAATAGGAGGTGTTGTTTTCATTGAAAGCGCTGACGGCAAAGTTCAACACGCGATAGTCGGGGGCGGTGTCTTCCAAGATGAATTTGTCGGCTGCAGTTTGGGCGAAAGTGGTGGTTTGTATGCTTTTATCTACAAACTGGTCGTCGTAGAGATAACGCTTGTTTACTTGCCACATATCGAACAGGCAGAGCAGGGCAATGCTACCAATGGTGAACTCCTTGCGCAATTTGCCCTTGAGGAGAAGCATCAGCAACACCACACCGACAAGGACAATGATGAGAGAACGCAGGGCATCGGCCGAAACCATAGCGGCACGCATCTCACTTAAATTCGCCATGATGCCTGCTAATTCGTTGGCAGGGATACCGCCTTGGTCAACAACACTTTGTAACATCTGTGCCTCCTGAGTAGGGATGAAATCAGTAAAGGTACCTGGAGTAAGCCAGATCAGTAAGCTCAAGCCAGCAGTAAGAAGAAAAGGTATGATAAATTGAGAACTGAGAATTGAGAATTGAGAATTCTGTCCATCTACTTTATAGTTTCCCATCCAATGCCCAATGACCTCCTTCAATGCCAATATCGCCAACAGAGGGATGGTGAACTCTGCAATGACCAAGATGGATGAAACTGCACGGAACTTATTATACATCGGCATATAATCGATGAAGAAATCGGTGACGGGCATGAAGTTCTTACCCCAGGAAAGAATGATGGAGAAGATTGTTGCTCCTAAAAGTGCCCATTTCATCGGCCCTTTTACGATAAAACAGCCCAAAAGGAAGAGGAACAACACGAAAGCACCGACATATACAGGGCCTGATGTTCCTGGTTGGGTGCCAAAATACTGAGACAAGGCACCATATAAGTTGCTATACCTTGGGTTGGCTTTGGTCATAGCTGCTTTGCTCTCGCTGATAGCCACCGAGGCACCACCCTTGAAGTTGGGTACTAACAAGGTAAGTGTCTCATCTACTCCATAGCTCCATTGGGTGATGTATTCCTTGTCTAACCCACCTGTAGCCGATGAACCAGCTGAAGGATGTTGTGTCAATTCACTCTTGCCTCGCATGGTTTCCAAGCTGTAGGTATAGGTGTGGTACAGGTTACTGAGGTTGATGGCAACACCCACTAAACCTGCCACTACCAAGACTGCTGAGGCTTTCAGGAATTGTGCCATCGTGTGTTGGCGGTAGGCCTCTACGCCAAAGGCAATGACCATAAAGAGCATTACGAACAGGAAGTAATAGCTCATCTGCACATGGTTGGAGAGTATCTGTAAGGCTACAAACAGGGCAAAGACAATGCCTCCCTGCCAAATCTTTCCTCGATAGGCCCATACCATACCAGCTATCGTGGGTGGAATGTAAGCTAATGTAACGAATTTCCAGATATGTCCTGCGGCTATAAGGATGAAGAAATAGGAGGAAAATCCCCAAAAAATTCCTCCTAATGCCGAAAGCCAGGGCGACATACCAAAGGCACGAAGTAGGATGTGAAAGCCCAACAGCATGATGAAAGCCAAGCGCACATATTCTGGGAACCATAGTTCATAGACATTGCTCACCTTCTTCAACGTATCGGTAGAATTGTAAGAAGGTGATATCTGATAGGTAGGCATGCCACTAAACATGGAGTTGGTCCAACGAGTTCGCTCTCCCGTACGCTCGTAATATTCCTTGGCTTCCTGACCAGCAGCTGCTCCGGCAGTGGTGTCGTGCTGGAAGAGGATCCTTCCGTCGATGTCGGCAGGATAGAAATAAACGAACGAGATGACAGCAAATATCAGTATGGCAATGATGTCGGGTATAATCTTCTTCATATCAGTTTTATCTTATTGCTGCAAAAGTAATAAAACTTTAGGGAAAAATAGCTGCATAGAGTAAACATTTAAGCTATGTTAGGCAAGTAAGTGGTAAACGCCACCTACCAATGCTTTCACTACTCCTTTCATCTCTAAGCCAAAAAGCAGGGAGGTGAGTTGGTGAATCGGCATGTTGGTTTCTACGGTCAGGGTGTTGACATGCAGGTCGCCTCTTTGTTGCAGGAGATTGACGACCAACGCCTCCTCTTCTGTGAGGTCAACAAACAGATTTCGTTGGATGGCGTCAGGCTTGGCAGAGGGTGTTTGCCATCCCATAGCGTTGATAAAGTCTTCGGCATTGGTAATCAAAGAGGCCTTACTATCCCTGATAAGGTAGTTACATCCTTTTGATTTTTCATCATTGATTCTCCCTGGAACGGCAAAGCAATCGCGGTTATAGGTGTTTGCCAACGAAGCAGTAACCAGCGAACCGCCCTTTATGGCAGATTCCACTACAATCGTAGCATCTGTCATGCCTGCTACGATGCGATTTCTGGATACAAAGTTGTATGCTTCAGGCTCTGTCCCTGTCAAGAATTCAGTGAGCAACCCACCATTGGACAACATTTCTTTGGCCGTTTGCTGATGATGGTAAGGGTAGATTCTGTCCAAGCCATGTGCCAGTACTCCAATGGTTGGCAGGTGGTTATCCATCGCTGCTCGATGGGAGTGGATGTCGATGCCATAAGCCAAGCCACTAACGATCATGACATCAGGGCATAAGGAAGCCAGATCTCTGACAAAATCAGCACAAAACTGTTTGCCGTATTGTGTGGCCATGCGGGTACCCACCATAGAAACCACATGCAGACGATTCATGTCGGCATTGCCTTTAAAGAATAATACAATGGGGGCATCATCGCATTCTCTGAGACGGGATGGGTAGTTCTCATCTTTGATGGTGAGACAGGTAATCTGGTTCTTTTCTACAAAGTCCAATTCCTTTTCTGCCCTTTTGAAGGCATCAGGACAATCCAGCATATCCACTAATCGCTGACTGATATCTGGTATCAGTTCACGCAAGTGAAGACGGTTCTCAAACACGGCAGCAGCACTGCCCATCTCATCAATCAAACGCTTGGCATTGATGTGGCCGACACCTTCACAAAGAGTCAAGGCAATGGCACAAGTCTTTTCATCGTTGGTCATCGTTATGAAAGTTTTTTAAGTTTATAAATAATTGGCAAATAATTCATCAAACATCTCACCTCTGGTCAACACGCCGTTCTCTACGCAGACGGCATCTACCACCCCTCGCAGACATAGTTTGTTGTCGTTTTTCCTAAAGATATCTTGGTAGAATACAAATCTAATTCCGTCTCGTTGCAGGTAGAGTTTACTAATAAACTCGTCCCCACTTCGCAGGGGAACCTTGAATGTCATCGTAATTTTTGACACTACCACATCGATGCCTCGTTGATGGAGGTCAGCAAAGCTCACCCCTGTGGTTAGCAAAAACTCATGACGGGTATGTTCCAAGTAATGCTGGTAGTTGGCATTGTTGACAATGCCTTGCAGGTCGCACTCGTAATCGCGTACCTTCATTTCCAACTCGTAGATGTATTTACTCATGACTCTAATCCTTTAAACTGTAACATCTCATGGGTGCTCACCAACTTGAACAGCTTGTCGGAAGGGCGTATCTTCTCGACTTTCAAAGAGAAATGGTCGCCTTTATGCACGGTTTGCACAGGCTTGAGGTTCACTCTTGCTTCTTCCAACGTGAGGAAGATAGCTCCTGTAGTAGGTCCCGTTATCAGCACCTTGTCGCCCACATTCAGTTCGGCTGCTTCGCAAAGGAACTCGGCCACACCAATGTTATTAAAATATTTAATGCCCTTGCCCACGTAGATTTTACGCTCAGTAGCTGCAGAGCCGTAGGTGTGTGTCCACTCGCCTAAACGTTGTCCTAAATAGTAACCATTCCAGAAACCACGATTGAACACGGTACTGAGTCTTTCATCCCATGCTTTTATCTTTTCTTCAGAGTAAGTGCCGTCTATTACGCTCATTATGGCTTCTCGATAACACTCGGCCACGATACGTACATACTCTGGTCCTCTTGCTCTGCCTTCTATCTTGAATACCCTGACTCCGGCATCCATCATCTTGTTGATGAAATGAATGGTCTTCAAGTCTTTAGGTGACATGATATATTTATTGTCTATCTGCAGCTCGTCGCCTGTATCTCTGTCTGTTACTACATATCCCCTACGGCAAATCTGACGGCATTCACCTCTGTTGGCCGATTTGTTCTCTTCTTGCAAAGAGAGATAGCATTTGCCGGAAACAGCCATACAAAGGGCTCCGTGGCAGAACATCTCGATACGAACTTGCTGGCCGTTTGGTCCGCAGATGTTCTCTTCCTCAATGTGACGATGAATCTCTGCCACCTGCTCTAAGTTCAGCTCACGAGCCAAAACTACCACATCGGCAAACTGGGCATAGAATTTCAATGCTTCCACATTGCTGATGTTCAGCTGGGTACTCAGATGTACCTCTTGTCCGATGCTTCGAGCGTATGTCAGTACGGAAATATCCATGGCTATCACTGCACTGATGCCTGCTTCTTTGGCAGCATCCACAATGGCATGCATTTGCTCCATGTCTTCATCATAGACAATAGTGTTGACAGTCAGGTAACTCTTGATGCCATGCTCGTTACAGATAGCTGCTATTTCGTGTAAGTCGGCTATGGTAAACGGGTTGGCGGAATGAGAGCGCATATTGAGTTGCCCTACTCCGAAATAAACAGAGTTGGCGCCTGCCTGAATGGCTGCCTGCAATGAATCTCTTGACCCAACAGGTGCCATGATTTCAAAGTCATTGATGTTATATTTCATAGCTTTGTGACATTTGATTGTGCGAAGTTAGTGATTTTTCTTTATCTTTGCAAAATATTGATAGCATAGATGTTTGAGCGATTAACGAATCTTTGTTATACATGAAAATAGCAAATCTGGATTTTGGTGAATATCCCGTGTTTCTGGCACCGATGGAGGATGTTACTGATCCTGCCTTCCGTCTGATGTGCAAGCGTTTTGGCGCAGATATGGTTTATACCGAGTTTGTGTCGAGCGATGCCTTGGTGCGTTCGGTCAACAGTACGATGCGCAAACTGAACATCAGTGACGAGGAGCGTCCCGTGGCCATTCAGATTTATGGGAAAAACACCGATGCGATGGTGGAAGCTGCCCGTATGGTGGAAGAGGCACATCCCGATGTGATTGACCTCAACTTTGGTTGTCCTGTGAAGAAAGTGGCAGGCAAGGGAGCAGGGGCTGGTTTGCTTCGCGATGTTCCCAAAATGCTGGAGATTACACGTGCAGTAGTGGATGCTGTGAAGTTGCCTGTAACGGTGAAAACACGCTTAGGTTGGGATGATAGCAGTAAAATTATTGTGGAATTGGCCGAACAATTACAAGACTGTGGCATTGCTGCCTTGACCATTCATGGTAGGACGCGTGCGCAGATGTACACGGGAGATGCAGATTGGACTTTGATAGGGAAAGTGAAGGAGAATTCTCGTATGCATATACCAATTATTGGCAATGGAGATATCACTACCCCTGAGCGTGCCAGGGAGTGCTTCGACAAATATGGTGTGGATGCCGTGATGATAGGTCGTGCTTCGTTTGGCAGACCATGGATTTTCAAGGAGGTGAAACAATATTTGCAGACGGGAGAGCTGTTACCTCCTCTTAGTGCCGAGTGGCGACTGAATGTGTTGAGACAAGAGGTATTGGATAGTGTCAATTTGCTGGATGAGCGTAGAGGCATTCTACACGTAAGGCGCCACATTGCCGCAAGTCCTTTATTCAAGGGCATTCCCAATTTCCGTGAAACACGTATTGCGATGTTACGTGCGGAGACCAAGGAAGATTTGTTCCAGATTTTCGATGGTTTAGATTTAAGTCAGTTTACATAAATCTGGTTAAGGCTCAGCATCATTCAAGCAAACTCAATTCTTCTCCAACTTTGAACAAGCCTTCCTGAATAGCCAAGATGTAAATACATACAACAAATAGCCAGATATCCATCCGGCAAACACATCAATCACATAGTGGGCTTGGATATATACCGTAGCAATACATAGTAAGATATAGAAAGGCAACATGCAAAGTGCCAACTTTCTGCTGCTACGACACCCCATTAGCATGATAATGGTGGATACACCCACATGTGAACTTGGGAAAGCTGCTGTTGGTCTTTCTCCCACTGCTTGAGAGCCTTCAACTAAACTATAAAAGAATCCTTGTCCATGTTCTGCTCCTGGCAAAAGCTCTGGGTGCAGGTTGAAATAATCGCCCACGGCAGGGAACACTCCTGCCAATACATTCTCCTCGCCGATGGCAGGGAAATAGAACTGAGGCCCTGCTACAGGCAATACAATATAAATAATATAGTAAAGGAAGAACGAAGTCATCAGAACAAAGGCTACTTTCTCAAACAGGTCGAAACGCATCACAAAATGCCAACAAACGATGGCTGCAATGAGTGGAAAATAAGCGAAATAGCCCATATTCAACGGTTCGCTTACCCAAAGCTGGGGTAATACTTGTTGAAACCAATAGGCTGGCTGGGAACCAAACAAGGTTTGTTCTGCTTGGGCAAAGATGTGGTCAAGGTTGGGTAATAGCCGATTAAACTCAAAGGTGTCTGAATACCAATAAGTCAATAGCGAAAATTGAAAAGCGATGCGCAAAAATGCGGTCACCTTACAAGGATATTTCCGATACACTGAGATAAAAACGAAGGTACCTACAACAATTAAAGCCCTTCCCATCAGCATTTCTCCCGGATGATCCATTTGGTGATACAAGATGGTGATGGCAATTGAAGTCAGCAAAGTATAAATCAATGCGGCTCCTTCCACGAAATACTGCCCTTTACTGGGTCCGATCTTTTTTAGCCAGTCTAAAGCCATCCTACCTCCTTATACCATGCAATGGTCTCTTTCACTCCCTTGTCTAATAGATACTGAGGTTTGTAATCTAATTCCTTGATAGTGGGTGTGATGTCGCAACGCCAATTACGTTGAGACATGATTCGATATTTATCGGTATTAAGCGTACTGGTGGTGTGGTGCAGGTTAGCCCACCACTCAGCTATAATGGATATCAATTTCAAAGCCCAAAGTGGGGCGCAGAAACGTAATACCTTCGTCGCTTTCAGTTCTCGCATGATGAGGTTAGAGAATGTACGACTTTGATAGACTTGTCCGTCACTAAGGAAGAAGACCCTGTTGCTTACTCCCTTATCAATGCCTAAAAAGATAGCTTGTACAACGTCTTTCACATATACGAAGGTAATGTCCTGACGTTTGTAACCCACTGATAAATCCAAGTGTTGCTGTATGGATTTTGCCATCAGGAAGTAGTCCTTTTCTCTGGGACCATAAACTCCTGTAGGACGAAGAATCAAGTATGGGAAATCCCTTAAACCTTGCAAATATTGCTCCATTTTTAGCTTACTCTTTCCATAGGCCGTATTTGGTTGGGGAATATCGTGTTCTGCAATAGGGCGGTAGTCTTTCTCGTGAATAGGACCAAAGACACTCAACGTACTGATAAAGATAAATAGTTTCGGTGTTTGCCCTGTCGCAATCAGTGCTTCCACCAGATTTTTGCTCTGTTGGTAGTTCACTCGGTCGAAATCCTTTTTGTCAGCACATTTTGTCACTCCGGCACAATGTACAACATAGGTAAAGGCACCATTTTTGGAAGCATGTTCCTTCAGCTGTTCTTGTAAAATATCTGGGTGGGTATAATCGAGTTCAATAAAATGGATGTCAGGGTGTTGCAAGTAGGCCTTACTGCTACTTTTCCTAATGGCAGCCCAAGTGGAAAAGCCTTTGCGTATAGCTTCTTCCACGACAAAGCTACCTATAAATCCGCTTGCCCCTGTAACCAAAATATTGTCCATGATTCGTACCTTCTTATAGCGACTTGATATCTTGCGCGTTTTCTGGCATTACATACCTATCACCCGTACCCTTACTGATGGCTTCACGGAACATCTGGTCATATCCAGGTGTAGCTCTTTGACCTTGAATCACCACACCGTTCTCCGAAGGTTTAACTATTTGGTCATTGTGTTTTACCGCAATCAGTCTGAACAGCTTGTCCCAACGTTCCATCATCTGCTTGGTGTAGGCAGCACTTTTATTAGTAAGATAGGTTGCCTTTTCGCGTTTGGTGAGGTTTTCTACATCCTTCAATACCTGTTCCTGATCAGCCGCATAGAAATCTTCCAATTCTTTTTGCGCATCACGAAGGTCGCCAATCATCACGCTATAACGAGGGTAAATCATATTGGCAATCACGTTATTCACCCAAAAGGCACTCTTCTCGCTATACACATTGCTTTGGTTGTTCTCCCTACGGAAAGCTTCTGGCACTTCCTTGACGCCACAATACACAGGAACATAGGCAATCATGTTGGCATCATCGCAGTTGAAGTACATTATGCCACCCACATCGTCTGGCAGCCAGTTGCGCAACTGAGATACCAGCGTAAAGCCAGATTGTGGTGTACCAATGGCACGCTCACGGAAGTACTTCTTGCCGTTTACCTCCCAGTTCATAGGTAATGGACGATAGGGAGAGCTCCAAGGACCAGCACTCATATCAGCTGTCATGTCAAGAGGTGTCCCTTCGTAGTGGTCACGCATATCGTTCATGATATCACGAACAGATACTTTTTGAGCTGGTTTAATATAAAGTGGTAGGTGATCACATACATCAAATTGACCATTGATATAGGGCAGGTATTGATCCATTTCAGCCACATCGGCTACGTGATGACGGAAGAAACTCCATACACGGGCATCGGCATAGCGCACGTTCTCGAATGTCAATGGACAATAAGCATCACGGAAACTGAAATCTTCATCTTTTCCACTGAAATAGCCCTTCTCGCGGGCAAAAGATATCACATCCTTAGAATAGAGGCAGTTTTTGGGGTCTTTTAGTGGGAACTGACGGATACGGGAGATGTTGGCATGAGCACTGATGCAGTCGTCTGGTATGCGAACGGCAACCCATACCGCACCTTTGCGACCTGGTCCCTTACCCATAATCTCCAATATCCATGCTTCGTTCTTATCACAAACGGTAATCGTCTCACCCGTACTATTATAGCCGTATTCTTGCACTAGGTCTGTCATGATGATAATGGCTTCACGTGCCGTTGCTGAGCGTTCCAGTCCTAATTGCATCATAGTATCATAATTCAACAGACCTTCAGGGTTCTGCAGTTCCAATCTGCCATCAAAGGTGGTTTCAACGATGCTCACTTGCTTTTCATTGATATACCCTATCACATCGTAGGTATATTCCACTTGGTCAACATAGCCCCTTACCTGACCATTGTTCCCCCAACCACGGATAGCGATCTTTTCTCCTTGTTCATGTCTGCCGCCTGGTGTACGACTCATGGAACCTGCAAAACCATATCCATCACAATTATAAGTACATATAACAGAGCCGTCAACAGAGGCGGCCTTGCCAACTATCAGGTTAGTACATGCCTCAACAGGGGTTGAAAGTTGTATAGCGGCAATTGTTAACAATGATACAAAGAGGTATTTGGTTCTCATAATTCTAGTATTTTAATTTTTCAAGGTGCAATTTTCGGCATTTTTATTGAGAATTGCAAACAAAGTTATAATTTTGTGGTATTGTAACCTTTAAAAAGACAAAGCAATGAAAAACAAACTTCTTTTAGCAGGTATGCTGTTGATGGCGTTGACGGCATGCAAGAACAGCAACAAGCAGGAAACTGTTGAGATTATTAACCTTCCACGCATTGAGACACCAACTGCTGTCGCAATGGCAATGGATGGGTACTTAAAAGGTGTTGAGGAAGCTCAGCAAGATTTGCACAGCATTATGGTGGTGCAGCATGGTAACGTGATATATCAGAAGTGGTTGAGCGAAGGTGAGGAGAACAAGCCTCATGTGCTCCATTCTGTTAGCAAGACCTTTACTTCCTCAGCTGTTGGTCTGGCTATTTCTGAAGGCAAACTTAACCTCACCGACAAGTTGGTGGATTTCTTCCCTGACAAGTTGCCAGCAGAACCGAGCGAATACCTCAAGGCCATCACTGTGCATGACCTGTTGACCATGAATTGTGGACATGATACCGATCCAACACGTCTTATCCGCAATGCCGAAGAAGGTGATTGGATCAAAGCTTTCTTGGCTTATCCTGTAGAACACAAGCCTGGCACCTTCTATTGCTATAACAGTTTGGGTACTTATATGTTGTCAGCTATTGTTCAAAAGGTAACAGGTGAAAAGGTGGTAGATTACCTTTACACCCGTTTGTTCGAACCGTTGAATATTGATAAGCCTCAGTGGGATGAGAGTCCACAAGGTATCAATACAGGTGGATGGGGACTTTATCTGAAAACAGAAGACTTGGCAAAAATGGGTCAGCTCATTCTTCAGGGTGGCAAATGGAATGGCAAACAAGTATTGCCTGCTAATTATGTCGAAGAGATGCAGAAAGCACAAGTGCCTTGTGTGCCAGCAGGTGTGAAGCCTCAACAAGCTGCAGAGTTGGGATTGACTACGGAAAACAGCGACTGGGTACAGGGTTATGGTTACCAGATGTGGCGTTGCCGTCATAATGCTTTCCGTGCTGATGGCGCTAACGGACAATACATTATCATTATTCCAGATAAGGATGCCGTAGTAGTTACTACAGCTAATATTGGTGACATGCAGGCTGAGATCAACCTCATATGGGATCATATTTTACCTGTGTTGTAATAAAACATAGTGCAAAAAAAAGAAGGCGTGCTGATTAGCACGCCTTTAATTTTTATAAGTGTTCTTCTTTACCACTTCACGCCAGAAACTTTGGCAATCTTACGGATAATATCTGTATTATCCATTCTGCCAGAGAATTCTTGACTTCCGGCACCTACTGCAAATACAGGAACATAGGCTGCCGTATGACTGCCAGATGACCACAGCAAGCATGCTTGCTCAGCCATTACTTGTTTAGCAACCGTTGCCAATGCTTCTGTGCGAGAATATAAGTTTTCATCAAACTTAGTCTTGTTTTTGGTAAAGGTTTCTTCGAAGCAATCACGCAATTGCTTTTCCTGTTCCCATGTGATGGAAATTTCTTTCCAGAAGCCCATCTTCTCGCCTAATAAAGCTTTTACATCTTCCCAAGTAACCTTATCTTGCTTGCGAAGGTCGGTGATATATCTAGACAACACATCAATAGATTGCTTTTGGTTAGCCAATACCTTTAGGTTCAAGGCATAACCACCACTTGAACGACCCATTGACAAACCACCTGTTTCGTGGTCTGCTGTAACCACAATAAGAGTCTCTTTTGGATGTTTCTTGTAAAACTCGTAAGCCACTTTCACAGCATTGTCCATATCCTCCAATTCGTATGCCATTGTAGCAGCATCATTACCATGACCAGCATAGTCGATTTTACCACCTTCAACCATCAGGAAGAATCCCTTCTTGGCATCCTCTTTCATCAGGAAGTCAATAGCGCTCTCGGTAATTTCAGGCAAGGTCAAGTCGCCTGGCTGACGGTCGATGGCATAGCGCAAACTGGTTTGGTTGTTTTCTGCCTTTTCCATCAGGATCATCTTCTTGGCACCATCACGTTTTGCCTTATATTCATTCACACCGCGAGCCAACGTATATCCTGCTTCTTCAAAGATAGGGAAGATGCTGGGAGCATCCTTCCCATCGTAGGTTTTTTCAGGTTTCTGGAAACCACTGCCTGCGAAGAAATCGAAATTTGACTTTGGCAACCATAAGGCAATCTCGTAATACATGTTTCTATTTATTTCATGTGCATAGTGGGTTCCAGGAGTAGCATGGTCGATACTCACAGAAGTCGTGATGCCCACTCGCTTACCTGCTTTCTTGGCCTTTTCAGCAAATGATTCTATAGGGTTTTTGTCAGCATCCACGCCCATAGCACCATTGTAAGTTTTTACACCCGTTGCCAATGCGGTACCAGCAGCAGCAGAGTCAGTAACAGAGCTGGAAGCAGAATGAGAGTTAGCATGGCTTGCTACTGGGAATGAAGGGAACAACAAAGGCTTGATACCTATACGTCCTTCAACTTCAGCCAGAAACATCTCTGTTGTGTTTACCTGATTCAGGCCCATGCCATCACCAATAAAATAAAATACGTATTTAGCTTGTTGGGCATGTATTTGACATACTGCCATTACAAGCAACAAAGCAACAAATAACTTTTTCATAAATCAAAATATTAATAGTTCTGATGGCAAAGATAATAAGAAATTGTTCTTCCTAAATCATAGTTGGACAATAATTATTTGCTGTTTATGACAATTTTTAGTTTTTAAATCATGAAATTATGATTTGTTGAAACTTTTTTGCATTTATTTAGATTACAAGAAGTATATATAGCGTATATTTGTAACAATATTTGATAATAATCTTTTAGATAGAAAAACAACAATTGATCAAAAATATGAATAAATTTTGTTTCGTAAAAGAATTGGCACGTCGATTACAAATCACCGACACAGCAGCAAAAGCCTTTGTAGATGAGTACAATAATTTGGTAATTGACAAGATGTGTGAAGGCGAGGAGGTTAAGCTTCAATATTTTGGCAAATTCATTCCTCACCGTCAGCCTAGACGTCCAGGACGTGATCCTCGTAATGGTGAGTATCATGATATTCCTGAACGTATAACCATTAAGTTCAAAGTAAGTGCAAATGTTTTGGACAAACTTAATGATTAGGGGGTAGGAAAGAAGATAATTTTAGAAAAGGAGCGGCGTCTATCGACAGATGTCGCTCCTTTTTTATCCAAAAATTATGGTCGCTGATTGTTAAATTATTCAACAATCTTCATGCTGGGCAGAAATCGTGCTGTTTTTTGCAAGGTGGATTGCACAAAATTCATTATATTTGCAGCTAAACAATTAACAAAAACAGAAAAACCTATGAATAAACTAATCCAAGGTATTATTGAACGAGCAAGGGCTGACCGCCAACGCATCGTATTACCTGAAGCTACCGAAGAACGCACATTGAAGGCTGCTGATCGTGCTTTAGGCGACAACATCGCCGACATCATCTTAATTGGTGACATCAAAGAGATCCACCGCATGGCTGATGAGTTTGGCTTGAAAAACATTGATAAGGCCACATTGATTGACCCGCTGGACAATCCTAAGGCTGAGGAATATGCTCAATTGTTGGCTGAGCTTCGCAAGAAGAAAGGAATGACCATCGAACAGGCTCGCGAATTGGTGAAGAATCCACTTTATTTGGGCTGTATGATTATTAAAACAGGTGATGCCGATGGACAAATTTCTGGTGCCCTGAGTACCACGGGCGATACTCTTCGTCCTGCTCTCCAAATCATCAAGTGCTCTCCCGGCATTACTTGTGTCAGTGGCGCTATGCTGATGATTACCCAGCAACCGCAGTTTGGTGAAAACGGTGTGTTGGTGGTAGGCGATGTGGCCGTAACCCCAATACCTGATGCCAATCAGTTGGCACAGATTGCCGTTTGTACGGCAGAGACGGCTCGTGCCGTTGGTGGCTTTGCCGATCCTAGAGTGGCGATGCTTAGCTTCTCTACCAAGGGATCTGCTTCTCATGAAGTGGTGGATAAGGTGGTTGAGGCTACTAAGTTGGCGAAAGAGATGGCTCCCGAACTGAAGATTGATGGTGAGTTGCAGGCAGATGCTGCTTTGGTGCCATCCGTAGGTAAGAAGAAAGCTCCAGGCAGCGAAATTGCAGGCAATGCCAACGTATTGGTATTTCCCAACTTGGAGGTGGGCAATATAGCCTATAAGTTGGTTCAGCGTTTGGGTGATGCCCTGGCCATCGGTCCTATCCTTCAGGGTATTGCTCGTCCGGTCAACGACCTAAGCCGTGGATGTTCTATCGATGATGTGTATTATATGATTGCCATCACCTCATGTCAGGCACAAGCAGCTAAAAAGTAACCTAAAAAATAGTGAATAATGAAGATTCTAGTATTAAATTGTGGTAGTTCGTCAATCAAGTACAAATTGTTTGACATGACAGATAAATCCGTCATCGCTTCTGGTGGAATTGAAAAGATCGGCCTGGCTGATTCATTCCTAAAGTTTGCATTACCTGACGGCGAGAAGAAAATTGTGCATAAAGACATCCCAGAGCATACTGTGGGTGTGGAGCTGATTCTCCAAACATTGATTGATCCTCAGTATGGAGCCATCAAGAGTTACGATGAAATCGATGCTGTGGGTCACCGTATGGTGCATGGTGGCGAGCGTTTCACCGAGTCAGTGCTGCTGACACCTGAGGTACTCAAGGAGTTTGAGGCTTGCAACGATTTGGCTCCACTTCACAATCCTGCTAACCTGAAGGGTGTGAATGCGGTAAAGGCCATTTTGCCTAACGTGCCTCAGATTGGTGTGTTCGACACAGCTTTCCATCAGACGATGCCTGACTATGCATACATGTATGCTTTGCCTTATGAGTTCTATGAGAAATATAAAATTCGTCGTTATGGCTTCCATGGAACATCTCACCGCTTCATCACACAGTATGTTTACGAATATCTGGGCGTGAAGAAGGAAGGTCTGAAACTCATCACTTGCCACATTGGCAATGGTGCATCCATCGCTGCCATCAAGGATGGTAAAGTGTTGGATACCTCTATGGGCCTCACGCCATTGGAGGGTCTCATCATGGGTACCCGTAGTGGTGATGTCGATGGTGGTGTGATAACATTCCTTGAAAATAAATTGGGTGTGAATGCTGCACAGATGAGCGACCTTTTGAACAAAAAGAGCGGTATGTTGGGCATCACGGGCGTATCCAGCGACATGCGTGAACTCGAGGTGGCACAGAAAGAGGGCAATCCTCGTGCAATCTTGGCTGATAAAATGTATAACTATCGTATCAAAAAATATATTGGTGCTTATGCTGCCGTCCTGGGTGGTGTCGATGTCATCGTCTTCACAGGTGGCGTGGGTGAGAACCAAGCTAGTATGCGTGCCAATACCCTCGAGGGTATGGAATTCTTGGGTATGAAGATAGATCCCGAACTGAACAAAGCTACCGTAAGAGGTAAGGAAGGTGTCATTTCAACCCCAGACTCCAAGGTGAAAGTGGTAATCTTGGCTACCGATGAAGAGCTGATGATTGCCCAAGACACCATGAACATTGTGAAAGGCTAAAAGTTAAAAATCTATCAATACTGCGCAAGATTTTCCATTTTCTTGCGCAGTATTCTTGTTTTAGGCTCATTATGTAGTAAAAGAGTAATCACTTAAAGTAAGGAAAGGGCATGGATATGAAGAAGGTTTTATTTTCTTTGGCTTTCGGTTTTGCGCTCATCAGCTGCGGAACCATGTATGATACTTACGATGGAACTGGATACACTAACTATACTTATGGTTATGATCAGGAGTATGTCATCTACAATAATGGCTATCGCTACGGCTACGAAGCTGGCGTGATTGACGCTATCACTAACCGTATGGTTTTGGCTATGGCACTCGACCAGGCTCGTGCTGCTCGTCTGCTGGAGCTGAACAGAAGGTATTTCTATATCTTCCACAGCATGCCAAACTTTAGCTTTGGTTACTTTGACTTCAACCCAGGACCTCCACCACCACGTCGCAATCCTGTTGGACCTGGTTACTATGGTGGTTCTAACCGTCCTCCTTATGGTAGCGGCTATGGCAATAATGGCTATGGCAACTATACTGGACGCGGACAGGGTGGATACCGTTCTAACTACGATGTCAATATGACGGAGCACGACCTCCAGGCTGCCGCTAAGGAATATACCCGCAGCGTGAAGTCTATCGTGGGCAACCAGAACTACACCGTGTTTGAGAGCAGGGTACGCGATGACGCCAAGAAGGCTAACCAGAAGGTGAACGCCGTACGCGTGAACCCTAACCTGAACGCTGAGAGGGTTAACAACAATACCACCACCAATGGTACTGTTCCAGCTACCCGCACTCGTACAGGTAACACCAGCACCAATGTTCGTACCAATACCAATACGAATACGGGTACTGCAACGACCCCTACTACCAGCGGTACCAGAGTACGTAGCAACAATAATACCAATACTACTACTCCTACTACCAACAGTACGAGGGTTCGCAGCAACAGCAACACTACTGCTCCTGCATCAACAACCACTGGTACAAGAGTACGTAACAACAACAGCAACTCTGGCAGTAGCAGCACTACTACCACTACTACTACCAACACTTCTACCCGTACTCGTACGCGTACAAGATAATGAAGAATTTAAAATAAAAATGGAGAATGGCCATTCTCCATTTTTTTTATTTTCAACGGTCGCTTTTAGAACAGCGAGCCCAGACCCAAGCCAGCTTGATCTATGCTGAGTCGCGATAAAGTGGACTGTAATTATTCTTCTGAGGTCAGCAGTCGTTCCAGTTCTTCAGCACTCAGCTTCAGGAAAAACTCTCCCTTCTTGGCAACAGAGATACTGCCCGTCTCTTCGCTTACGATAATGGCCAGGGCATCCGTTTCTTGCGAGATACCCATACCGGCTCTATGGCGCAAGCCCAACTCCTTGGGTATGTCTAAGTTATGAGCTACTGGCAAGATACAGCCTGCCGCTTTGATGCGCTTGTGGCTGATCACCATCGCTCCATCGTGCAGCGGACTATTCTTAAAGAAGATGTTCTCAATCAAACGCTGGTTGATGTTGGCGTCTATGGTGTCACCCGTACGTACGATGTTGTCGAGCGGTACATTACGTTCTACCACAATCAAGGCACCTACCTTTCCCTTCGACATGTTCAGACAAGCCATCACAATGGGCAACACATCTTCGTGTGTGCTTTGGCTATCCTTACTGCCGAAAAACAGTTTCACAAAAGCGCTGGCACTATGGTGCGAACCTAATGAGAAGAGGAAATGACGTATCTCGTCCTGGAAGAGTACGATGATGGCAATCACACCCACACTGATTAGTTTGTCAAATACCGTACCCAGCAACCTCATTTCCAGTATCTGGGTTACTACCAGCCAGATAATCACAAATATCATCAGACCCGTAAATACCTTTATAGAGCCTGTCGATTTCATCAGCTTGTAGATGTAGTACAGCAATGTAGCTACCAGCAGGATGTCAATCAAATCTTTAATGCCAAATTGGAAAAACATATCTTATTCTGTTTCAGTTATCTTGGTTAAACTCATACTGCTTCACGTTTTGCCAAAGTCTGATGGCTTCCACAGCTTCTTTCACATCGTGCACCCTCAGGATGTTGGCACCCTTGCTCAGGGCGATGGTATGCAGCACGGTGGTACCGTTCAGGGCTTCTGCGGGAGTGATGCCCAGTGTCTTATACACCATCGACTTCCTCGACACGCCTACTAAAAGAGGCAGCTGGAAGATATCAAACTCATTCAGGTGGGCCAAGAGCTCAAAGTTGTGTGCCAGCGTTTTACCAAAGCCAAACCCTGGGTCCAGGATGATGTCGTTCACCTTCATCTCATGCAAGATCCTCACCTTCTCGGCCAAATGCAGCATTACCTCCTTCAGCACATTCTCGTAGTGCGGCGCTTGTTGCATGTTCTGCGGCGTCCCCTGCATGTGCATAATAATATATGGTACGTGTGCGCGTGCGATAGTGTCAAACATGTTGCTGTCCAACTCGCCGCCTGCGATGTCATTGATGATGGCCACCCCGTACTCCTCAATGCACATCTTCGCCACATCGGCCCTGAAAGTATCCACAGAAACTATGGCATCGGGAGCTTCCTTTCGCAGAACTGCCAACCCCTCACGTAGTCGCTTCATCTCTTCCTCCATCGGCAGATCGTCGGCTCCCGGACGAGACGAGTAGGCACCAACATCCAGCATGTCTGCCCCCTCCGTCAGCAATTGCCTTACTCGCCGAGCCACTTGTTCGGCAGTCTGCGCTCTGCTGTCCTCGAAGAACGAATCGGGGGTCAGGTTCACGATGCCCATCACCTTGGGCGTTGACAAGTCCAGCAGCTGTCCGTTGACGTTTATGGTTCCTGTAAACATAAGTTTCTGTGTTTTTGATGACAAATGTACGGAAAAAAACATTATTTTTGCATGAAATAAACCCAAGAAATTATGATAGAAACACTTTATCAGCTTTTTCTGCAGTGCAACGGCATCACCACCGATAGCCGTAATTGTCCGCAGGATTCGCTTTTTATAGCCCTCAAGGGAGAGAATTTCAACGGCAACGCCTTTGCGGCCAAGGCTCTCGAGGCAGGATGTAAGTATGCGGTGATAGATGAGGCTGCCTTCCTTCCTGAGGGCGACGCTCGCTATATTTTGGTGGATAACTGCCTCCAGACTTTTCAACATTTGGCCAACTACCACCGCCGTCAGCTAGGGACTCCCATCCCTACCACGTCACTCGATGCGGGCATCCCCATCATCGGCATTACGGGCACCAATGGAAAAACCACCACGAAGGAGCTCACCGCTGCCGTTCTTTCCAAGAAATACAATGTGCTCTATACACAGGGCAACCTCAACAATAGTATCGGTGTACCGACTACGGTGTTGCGCCTGAAACCCGAACATCAGATAGCCATTATCGAGATGGGAGCCAGTCATCCGGGCGACATCAACGAGTTGGTGGATGTTTGCGAACCCAACATCGGACTGATCACCAATGTAGGTAGGGCACACTTGTTGGGCTTCGGCTCTTTCGAGGGGGTGAAGCGCACCAAGGGCGAGCTGTACGATTTCCTCAAGGCTACCAACGGTGAGGTCATCGTCAATGCCGACAGCACCGACCTGATGCAGATGATAAGCGAAAGGGAGTTGAACCAACGAGCCATCTATTATGGCGAGAAAGCCGATGACAGCCTCTCCGTGCGTGGTGAGATAGTGGGACACTCGGCCTTCCTGCATTTCCGTTGGTCAACGGTCAATGGTCAACGGTCAACGTTTTATGACGTTCAGACCCACCTCATTGGTGCCTACAACCTCAGCAACATGCTGGCAGCCATCACAGTAGGCATCCGTTTTGGTGTGGCGCCCGAAGATATCAGCGAAGCGTTACGCACCTACGAGCCCCACAACAACCGCTCGCAGCTGACCAAGACGGAACACAACACCCTGATTATTGATGCTTATAACGCCAATCCTACCAGCATGAAAGCTGCCCTCGATAATTTCTATCACATGGAGGCAAACGACAAGATGCTGATTCTTGGCGAGATGCGTGAGTTGGGCGCCGACAGTCAGCAAGAGCACCAGCGAATCGTGCAACTCATACACGACTATGGTTTCCTGGATGTGTTGTTGGTGGGTGAGGAGTTCATCAAGACGGGCACAGCCTTCCGCTGTTTCAGCGATGTCAATGCGTTGTCAGAAGTTTTGAAAGCTCACCAGCCCCAAGGCAAGACCATCCTCATCAAGGGATCTAACGGAACGAAACTATTTACCCTGCCCGAACTTCTGTAGTACCTTTGGCAGGAGATAGATACCCACCATAGCGGCGAGGATAACACCCAATGAGTTGGCAGCAAAGTCCAGCCACTCGCCGCCACGGTACTCCGTGCAGTATTCCTGCAACAGTTCCACTACGCCGCCATATACCAGCGGACAGACGAACGCTCCTATCCAGGCATGCCACATAGGGGCGTTGGTCTTTTTCCGTCCCCTGTAGAACTCCAGCCACAACAAGCCAGCCATCACGAAATACATGCCTGTGTGTACCAATTTGTCAATACCTGGCACATCATCCAACTCTGTCTGTGGGGGCTTGAAAAAGGAGAGGAATGTCACCAACAAAATGATGGCAATAGAGAACGGATATCGTAAGATAAATGCTTTCATACGTAAAATCTTTATAATTGTGGCGCAAAAATACGAATAATTGTGTATTTTTGCACCTAAAATCTAAGAAATCAATAAATATTGATATGTATCAGGCATTATGAGTAACGAGAGTAGGGTTAACTTTGGAAGCAAGATAGGAGCCATCTTGGCAGCGGCAGGCTCAGCCGTAGGCTTGGGCAACATCTGGCGTTTCCCGTATCAGACGGGCAACGATGGTGGTGCTGCTTTCATCCTTATCTATATTGTTTGCATCCTTTGTTTTGGCATCCCCGTCATGATAGCCGAGTTCACCATAGGTCGCCATTCCCGTTCCAACACAGCCAGGGCTTATCAGATACTCGCTCCAGGCACCCAGTGGAAGTGGGTGGGCCGTTGGGGCGTACTAACGGGTTTCCTCATCCTCAGCTACTATGCAGTGGTGGCAGGATGGACGCTCGAATATTTCCTGCAGGCCGCTGGCAATACCTTTATCGGTAAGACTCCCGAGCAGTTTACCGAGTCGTTCACCACCTTCACGGCTAGTCCGTGGCGCCCCGTGTTGTGGTTGGCACTCTTCATGTTTGCCACCCATTTCGTCATCGTCAAGGGTGTACAGCAAGGCATCGAACGTTCAGCTAAGATCCTCATGCCCGTACTCTTCGTGCTGCTCATCATCATGGCCATCTGCTCTGTGATGTTGCCCGGCTCTGGTCCGGGTTTGGAGTTTCTGCTCAAGCCCGACTTCAACAAGGTCAACTCGGGCGTGCTGCTTTCGGCTATGGGACAGACGTTCTACTCTTTGAGTCTCGGTATGGGATGTTTGTGTACCTATGCCTCTTACTTCCAGAGCGATACCAACCTCACCAAGACGGCCTTCAATGTGGCAACCATCGATAGCTTGGTGGCCATCCTGGCTGGTTTGATCATCTTCCCCGCTGCTTTTTCGGTAGGCATACAGCCCGATGCGGGCCCCAGCTTGGTATTCATTACGTTGCCCAATGTGCTCACGCAGGCTTTTGCCGGACTGCCTTGGCTCACCTATATCCTCAGCACCGCCTTCTATCTTTTGTTGGCGTTGGCTGCCCTCACCTCCACCATCTCCATGCACGAGGTGGTGACGGTCTATCTGCATGAGGAGTTCAAGATGAGTCGTCGCAAGGCTGCCTGGCTGGTCACCTCGGTATGTGGTATCATTGGTGTCTTCTGCGCCTTGTCTATGGGTGTTGGCAAAGACTACACCCTCTTTGGCATGAACCTGTTTGATATCTTCGACTTCGTCACGGCCAAGCTGATGCTGCCGCTCGGTGGTTTCTTCATCTCCATCTTCACGGGATGGTACCTCGATAAGAAGATTTTGCGCGATGAGCTCAACAGCGGTGGTCATCTGCCTCTGTTTGCCTATAAGGCCATCGTCTTCATCCTGCGTGTGGTGGCACCTATCGGCATTGGCTTCGTGTTCATCAACGAGTTAGGTGTCTTGTAACCAGCTCGCATTATGTGGCAATTTTTCAAAGATTATCATTTCTACCGCCCCGCAGAGAAGCGTGCCATCGTGGTGTTGCTCACCCTCATCGTGCTTACTATCGGCGCTACCTTCTGGTATGAACGAACACACCAGCTTGTCCTCTCGCCTGAAGATGCTGCCGCCTTGCAGACTTTTTCCGGCCAGCAAGACGATAACCACCGCACCGCCTCTTCTACGCAAACTAATGCCCAACAGCGGTTGCAGCCTTTCGACCCCAATACAGCCGACACGTTAACATTGGTACAATTGGGCCTTCGTCCTTTTGTTGTGAACAATGTGTTGCGCTATCGTGCCAAAGGGGGCGTGTTCCGTCAGGCATCCGACTTCCGCAAGATCTATGGGCTGACCGACGAGGAGTTTACGGTTTTGGCGCCTTATATCGTGATTCGTTCCACCTCCGAAGTGTCTTCTGTCCAGCGCCAAGAGTCTGTAGCACAGACCTCTTCTGATGGGTCGTCAAGGTCGTACGGTTCAACTCGCCAAGCATTGCAGCGGAACGAGGGTACCCATCAGGATTCCGTCCCTTCTCTTTTAAAGGAAGCTACTTATGAGAAAATTGAGAAATACGAGCCTGGTACGCTGGTCGATTTGAACAAGGCCGATACTACCGAACTCAAGAAGATTCCAGGCATCGGCAGCGCCATTGCCCGCATGATAGTCACTTACCGTGCTCAGCTGGGTGGCTTTTATGAGGTCGGGCAGCTTCGCGACATCCATCTTGATGCCAGTCAGTTGCAGTCGTGGTTCGCCATCGATGAGGCCGATATCCGCAAACTTTCGGTTAATTCCCTCAGTGTCGACCGCCTTCGTCTCCATCCTTACATTAATTTCTATCAAGCCAAGGCTTTGGTCGAACATCGTCGCAAGCACGGTGCCCTCACTAATCTTCAGCCTTTCGTCCTCTACGAAGAGTTTACAGCCTCCGACCTAGACAGGCTTTCCCACTACCTCTCTTTTGACTGATTGCTTCGGGGGTTGCCTACACTTCAAAAAATGCCGGATTAGACCATCACGCTTTTTCCCAAAAGAATAAAAAATAAGGACGTTCACTAAACAAATTGATGCTAAAAGGACATATGCGGAGAGGCGTTAATAAATTTCGAGTTTTTGCGTAAAGAGAAAAAATCAAATAAGAGTCGCGAAGCGCTCGTCTATTTTTTCTTAGCAAAAACGAAGAAATTTAAGCCTTGGAGAATCAGTCCTTTTAGCATCAAATGTTGTTAAGACAGGCCATAGAGAGGCAGTCAACGTTCAACAATAATTCCGTCTTTGAGGCGAACAACCCTGTCCGTCATTTGCGCCAAAGACTCGTCATGCGTCACGATAACGAACGTCTGCCCCAGACGGTCACGAAGGTCAAAGAAAAGACGATGCAACTCCAACTTGTTCTGCGAGTCAAGACTGCCCGAAGGCTCATCCGCCAGCACCACGTCAGGATGATTCACCAAGGCCCGCGCCACCGCCACACGCTGCTTCTCGCCCCCCGAAAGCTCGTTTGGCTTATGCTCCGTACGCTGCTGCAACCCCATGAACGTCAGCAGTTCCAGCGCCTCCTGCCGAGCCGTCTGACGATCCTTGCCAGCAATCAGTGCCGGCAGCATCACGTTCTCGATGGCCGTAAACTCAGGCAGCAGTTGGTGAAACTGAAACACGAAGCCGATATGTTGGTTCCTGAACGCCGACAAAGCCCGCTCTCTCAGCTGCAGCACATCCTGTCCGTTGATCACCACCTTGCCCCCATCCGGCGCATCCAGCGTACCCATGATCTGCAGCAAGGTCGTCTTCCCCGCGCCACTCGGTCCCACGATACTCACCACCTCGTGCTGTTCTATGTCTAAGCTGATGCCCCGCAGCACTTGCAGCGAACCAAAGCTCTTCGTTATGTTTTCCAGATGAATCATCACAATTGTTTTTTAAACCATTTATATAGCCACATGCCAATCTTCTCATACAGCTGCACATCGTTGCTGCCCAGCGGCTTCGAGAAGGTGATGGTCTCCTTCACCTCGTCGCCCATCTGGTCAGGGAATACCAGCATCAGACTGCTATTGTTGAAATAAGTGCCAATCTGCTTCGGCAGCTCCTCAAACAGCGGGTTGTATGATATCGAGCCCCTGCGAGCACTCACAATCACCAGCAGATGGTCGTAGTTCACATAGCCCGTCAGCAGCAGCAAGTCATCCCATTTCTCCAAGAGCGAGAAGTTCGTGCGCGTCTGCTTATATTTCGTAGCCAAGAAACTCTGGATGTAGCCCGTGGTCTTCTCGTTGGCAAAGAAATGCACACGGCACCCCATCGCCGCCCCCATGCGACACACGTTACGCAACCATTTCTGGAAGCCCGCCTCATACTCTGCCTTCGGCGGCACCGCCACTACGATACGCCGTATGGTGCTCAGCGGCATCAGGAACTTAGCCACTATCACCTCGCGGTGCAGACTCTTCAGCAGGTTCTCCGTCACCTTACCATAGAACGAGTCCATGATGTTCATCTTGCGGTGCAAGCCCACCACCAGGCACGACGCATCCTGCTCCTTCGCCGTATGTATGATGCCCGACGATATGTTCACGTCATAGCGACTCAGCTGTACCAGCTTCACGTTCGCCCCCGCCGCCGCCTTCGCCGCCTTGTTCAGGCACAGCCGTCCCTTCATCTCACTCTGCTCCGTCTCAGCGTCCGTCATCACGTGCAGCGCCAGTATGTTGTCCTCGAATGTCGTGCTCCTGATCATCAGTGCCAACTCCATCAGGTAGTCAATCGTGTCGAGGTATGCCACCGGAATCAGAATCTTCTCCGTCGAGCGACGCTGGTGTTCGTCAGGTTGTGTCTCGGCCATCGCTATCTGCCTTGCCGCCTTGTCCGTCACCAACGAACTCACGATGCACGTTACCAGAATCAATAGGATGGTACCATTCAGCACATCCTCGTTCAGCAGTCGGCTACCGTCAGGCAGTATGATGTTATAGCCCACCATCACCGCCGCCAGTGTGGCCGCCGCCTGTGCCGTACTCAGTCCGTATATCAGTCGCCGCTCAATGCCCTTCAGTCCGAATATCTTCTGCACCAAGAACGATGCTATCCACTTGCCCGTCAGCGCCACGCCAATCATCACCGCCGCCACCTCCAGCGCGTTCAGACTGCCAAACAGCACATGCAGGTTGATGAGCATACCCACGCCAATGAGGAAATACGGGATGAACAATGCGTTGCCCACAAACTCCAGGTGTCCCATCAGCGGCGATACCTTCGGTATCATCCTGTTCAGCACCAAGCCCGTGAGGAAAGCCCCCAGTATGCCCTCCATGCCCGCCAGCTCCATCAGTGCTGCCGCCAGAAACACCAGCGCCAGTACGAAGATATACTGCGTCACCACTTCGTCGTAGCGGCGGAAGAACCAGCGAGCTATGCGCGGGAACAGTAAGATAATCACCGCCCCAATCACGACGATCTTGCCCACCAGCAACAGCCAGTAGCCCCCATCGGTATCGCCACGGTGCACACCCGCCACCACTGCCAGCACCAGCAGCGTCAGCGTGTCCGTCACCGCCGTGCCACCCACGGCTATGCTCACCCCACGCTGTCCCGAAATGCCATATTTCAGCGTGATGGGATACGATACCTGTGTGTTCGAGGCATACATACTGGCCAGCAGCACCGCCGTAGCCATGCCGTAGTGCAGGATGCTCAGGTTTGTCACCACGCCGATGGTGATAGGAATGAAGAAACACAGCAGTCCCAGCGTCAGCGCCTTATACTTGTTCTCCTTGAAGTCGTTCATGTTCATTTCCAGTCCGGCCAGGAACATGATATAATACAGTCCCACCTTGCCGAACAGCTCGAAACTGCTGTCGCGCGCCAGGATGTTGAAGCCATGCTCGCCCACCAGCAAGCCCGCAATGATCATGCCGATGATATGAGGGATGCGCAGTCTGTCCAGCAAGACAGGAGCGAACAGTATAATCACCAGCACCAACAGGAATATCCAGGTGGGATCGGTAATCGGGAAACTGATATATTGGTACAACCACTCCATGCTGTCTGTTCTTTGAAGGGTAGGGAAGCCCCTTTCTCCCTACAAAATAACGAAAAATTTCCCACTTTGCATTATTAATTGAGCAAATTGTTATAAATTTGCACTGAATTTAAACAAAGAAGATATGAAAGTAGCAATTGTTGGAGCAAGTGGTGCCGTAGGACAAGAGTTCCTGCGTGTACTGGAAGAGAGAAATTTCCCCATCGACGAACTGCTGTTGTTTGGTTCGCCACGCAGTGCGGGTAGTACTTACACTTTCAGGGGTAAAGAGATAAAGGTCAAGCTCCTGCAGCATAACGACGACTTCAAGGGTGTTGACATCGCCTTTACATCGGCAGGTGCCGGCACCTCAAAAGAATATGCCGAGACCATCACCAAGTATGGTGCCGTGATGATCGACAACTCCAGTGCCTTCCGCATGGATCAGGACGTACCTTTGGTAGTGCCCGAGGTCAACGCCCCCGATGCCAAGATACGTCCACGCGGCATCATTGCCAACCCCAACTGCACCACCATCCAGATGGTCGTAGCCCTCAAGCCCATTGAGGAGCTGTCACACATCGTGCGTGTGCATGTATCCACCTATCAGGCAGCCAGTGGCGCCGGTGCCGCAGCCATGAAGGAGCTCTACGAGCAGTACCGCCAGGTATTGGCAGGTGAGCCCGTCACCGTCGAGCGCTTCCAGTACCAGCTGGCGTTCAACCTCATCCCGCAGGTCGATGTCTTCACTGAGAACGACTATACCAAGGAAGAGATGAAGATGTTCAACGAGACCCGCAAGATCATGCACAGCGACGTGCGCGTCAGCGCCACCTGTGTGCGCGTACCCTCGTTGCGTTCCCACTCCGAGGCCATCTGGGTAGAGACCGAGCGCCCCGTATCTGTTGAAGAAGCCAAGGCCGCCTTTGCCAAGGCCGAGGGTCTGGTCATCGAGGACAACCCCGCCGAGAAGAAATACCCCATGCCGCTCTTCCTGGCAGGGAAGGATCCCGTCTATATCGGTCGCATCCGCAAGGACCTCGCCAACGACAATGGCCTCACCTTCTGGATTGTCGGCGACCAAATCAAGAAGGGTGCCGCCCTCAATGCTGTCCAGATTGCCGAATACTTAATCAAAGAAAAAGCCCTATGATAAAATTAAAGGCTGCGAAACTCGCAGCCTTTAATTTTCAATTCTCAATTTTCAATTCATCAAACTTCTGGATGATTGATGTGATATTGAAACAGCCCCGCCATAGGCTTCAACTCCACAGCATGCACCAATTGCGTGCCATACTCCATCACCACCTCCTCCAGTTGCGCCCTAAAGTCATACGCCATGTGCCCCACCGCACAGAACGGTAGTTTCTTATATTCATACTGCATCACACAACGCACAAAGAAATCCTTGAAATTCTTCAGCACCAGCACCTTCACATACGGATGTTTCCTATACCCCTTCAGGAACATAGTCACCGACACCAGCAGCCCGACCACATCAGGGTGAAAATACACCATATCACGCAGTTCGCTGGTGTTCACTATCTTGTATTGCACGTAGAAATCATCCGTGATAGCCCTTGGTGCCACGCCCCTCATCACATCCGACAAGAACATACGCCCCAGTCCCACGGCGCTACCCTCGTCGCCCAGCAGATAGCCAGCTGACGGTGACGAGTCAGACACCTCTTTGCCATCATACAAACAAGCACTTGAGTGGTTAGCCAGAATACATACGATGCCCTTCTCGTCCTGCAAGAGCCCCCTGGCACAACCCAATAACAATGGATACGCTGTTACGGGCGACCTGAACTGTGTGGTGAGCGAATGCTCCACCTTCAGCTTGCGTTCTGCATTGCTGCATCCCATACCGTAGAAATACACCTTCTCGTAAGCCTTATTGTAAAAATTGGAAGGCAGCGACAGCCTCACCAGTCTGCTAATCTCCTTACGAGTCTGCAAGAAAGAGTTTACCGGCTCCGCCAATGCCTCGGCTATCACATTATCTGAGTTGATGATACCCCAGTCAGAAGTGATGGATCCAGATCCTACGATTAATTTCATGATGCCCCTTAAATGGTATTTTTTGCAAAGGTAATGTTTTTTTCCATATCTCCACCATAAAACACAAAAAAGTGTATTGACTACACTTAAATAAATTCGCCCCTACTATTGCAATCCCCGTTTTTTTGCACTATTTTTGATACCAAATAACGAGTATGATGAAAATATACTATTTTTCCTTTTTCGCCCTCGCCCTGCTGTTCTGCACCAGTTGTCAGGCCCGCACCCAGCGCCACGACAGCACCCCTCAGGAAGCAGCATCTTTGGCCACCGCCAGCCCCGTTATTACCGGTGATGCCCGCACTGAGCTTTACTACCCCCTGATAGCAGGCCAGCGTGTGGCCCTCTTCGGCAACCATACCGCCCTCTTGCCCGATGGCGAGCACCTCGTTGACAAGCTCCTGCGCGACGGCCAGAACGTCACCGCCGTCTTCTCCCCCGAGCACGGCTTCCGTGGCACCGCCGATGCTGGCGAACATGTGTCCAGCAGTGTCGATGCCCAGACAGGCATCCCCATCCTCTCGTTATACGATGGTGGCAATAACCGCCCTTCGGCAGCCTCCATGAGTAAGTTCGACGTCCTCTTGGTCGATATCCAAGACGTAGGCCTCCGTTTCTATACCTATTACATCACCATGTGCCGCCTCATGACCGCCTGTGCCGATGCCGGGAAGATGGTCATCATCCTCGACCGTCCCAACCCCAACGGACATTTGGTCGATGGCCCCCTGTTAGACATGAAATACAAGAGCGGCGTAGGCTGGCTCCCCATCCCCGTGCTGCACGGCATGACCCTTGGCGAGTTGGCGCAGATGGCCGTTGGCAAGCGCTGGTTAGGCACCAAGACCAAGTGTCAGCTTGTGGTCATCCCCTGCGAGGGCTACACCCATCACACCCTAACCGACATCCAGGTGCCCCCATCGCCCAACCTGCCTAATTTGCGCGCCATCTACCTCTATCCCTCGTTGTGTTATTTCGAGGCCACCCCCGTCAGTGTAGGTCGAGGCACCGACCATCCCTTCCAGATCTATGGCCACCCCGCCATGAAAGGCCGCACTTATAGCTTCACCCCCGAGAGCCGTGCAGGTGCCAAGAGCCCCCCACAGCTCGGCAAGCGCTGCCAGGGAGTTGACCTCACCACCCTTGACATGGACAGCCTCACCACCAAGGGCATCGACCTCAGTTATGTCATCGATGCCTACAAAGATTTAGGCATGGGCAGTAAGTTCTTCACCGACTTCTTCGAGAAGTTGATAGGCGTCTCCTGGGTACGAACGATGATTGAGCAGGGCGCCACCGCTGCCGACATCAAAGCCCGCTGGCAGCCCGATGTCGAGCAGTTCAAAAAAGACAGGAGGGAGTATTTGATTTATGAGGAGTAATAGTAATTACTCCTAGAAAAAAAACATTATTGTTTTTTTGGAAGATTGCAGTGAATGGCGTATCTTCGCAGATGACAATGGAAGAAGATATTAAGTCATATTTGTTCCGTAAGCTGAAAGAAGAGAATAGTTTCTGGTCTTACGATGTGTCGAAGATGGATGCCATCTCCGACGAGGCGCTTATTGAGCATGTCTTACTCTATCTTGACATTGATGACATTAATAAACTCTTTCCACTTTTTGGCTACAAGAAAGTGAAGCGTGTTTGGTTGGATCGTGTGGCTCCTCTGGGCGAGATGTTCCGTCAATACAATATTCTTTATGCTTGGTACTACTTTCATGCCAAGCGTCCTGAGGCATACGTAAAAGGCATAGAGACCCGTCATATCAATCGGATTATTGCTGCATGATATGGAACAACAAAAATCTTTAGCTCCGCATACAGGAAAAGTTTTCGAGGCTATTTCCCGTTTAGAAAGTATCAAGCCTTATACGCTTGTGGGTGGCACCGCTTTGTCGTTGCAGATAGCAAAACGACAGAGTGAGGACCTGGACTTCATGAAATGGTTGCAGAATAAGAATGACAAACCTACGGTCAACTGGCCGGCCATTAAGAAAGAGCTTGAAAGTATAGGCGAAATAAGGAGTTACGAGGTAGGAGATTTCAACTTTGTTTCTTTCAACTTTGAGGGAGTTAAACTTTCCTTCTATGCAGCTCTGAAAGCGATTCCTTCTATGCAACGAATACCCTATTTGAACAACCTATTTCTTGCAGATATGGAAAGTATTGGGGCTATGAAGATGGAAGCTATGCTTCGTCGCTCAAAGTTCAGGGACTATTACGATATCTATTCCATCCTGGAAGAAGGTGGTGACCTTAATAAAATGATAGAAGCAGCATTAGAGCATTCCGATCATAAACTTCGAACTCGTAGCCTGCTTGCAATGTTAACTAGCGGGAAGCGTTTCCTAAAAGAAAATGGGTTTGAAGAACTACAGCCAGTCTATAATGTATCATCAATTGATGTTCAGGAATTCATCAAGGAGAAATTGCTCACCTTGTAATCAAATTGAGTTCCTCAAACTTGATGTCCTTATATAGAATTTGAGATTCTTGTTGCTCGCGATATACTTTCCGATTTTTACTGTTCTACTGTTCGTTGTTCGGATTTCGGATCAAAACATGGACTGCGGTAGTAGTCGTTTTCCTGCAAGTGCTTTTTATTCTCTCACAGCCGCCGCTCTACTACGGGAAGGCCGTCACTCTACTACGGGAAGGCCGTCACTCTACTACGGGAAGACCAGCGCTCTACTACGGAAGGACCGAGTGCCTACTACGGGAGGACCGACCGTCTTCTACGGGTAGGACTAAAGCTTACTACGGATAGAAGGAAAGCTTCCTACCACTGGCCGCAGTATCTGCTATCACCCGTCGCAGTATCTGCCATACCCCTATAGGAGATACTGCGATGACTCATGGGAGGCTTTGGAACGACTCGTGGCAGATACTGCGACAACCCGTAACAGATACTGGAAACATTAATACTAAAATTGTTTCTTTCCCAACAGATGTATATAAACCATGAAAAAAGCACTTTTTTGCCTATCTTTCGTAATTTTTCTTACGAACTTACGAATTTCTTACGAATAAGATACTTTATGTTGTTAATGTGTTATTTCAATATTTTCGTAATTCGTAAGAAAAAGATATTATAATACGCCATACTTTGAACGTTTGTGATTCAGAGTACTTTTTTAATCTCCAACGAGGAATTATTTTTCCCCTCACGAGGAATTATAAAATAGCGCATATTTAAGAAGCTTGTTTAAGGTCAAGTCTGTTGCGAAATCCGAACAACGAACAGTTGAACAGAAAAGATTTCCCATTATCTCATTGTATATTTAGATGGAACAGGCTATATTTGCAGTGATGTTTAGACCTTATTCCATGAAGAGGGCATTATTATATCTTGTTATGTTGTTGATGGTATTCGGTTGCCAGCGTCACTTCCAATATCCTCCTGTGCTGCAAGAGGCAGACAGCCTATGTGTAACCCTGCCCGACAGTGCTGTAGCGTTATTGAAGTCTATAAGTGACGATATGCAACAAGCACCAGAATTTGTACAGATGCGCTATAAGCTACTTACCATCAAGGCAAACGACAAAGCATATATCAACCACACCTCCGACAGCCTTATCCTCTCCCTCGTTGATTATTACGAACATGGTGGCGACCCGGCTTATCTTGGTGAAGCATACTACTATGCCGGTAGCACTTATCGTGACTTGGGTGATGCGCCCCGTGCCTTGGAGTATTACCAGAAAGCCCTTGATGCCATGCCTGGTGACGAGAACCTAAAAGTGAAGAGCAAGGTTTACGCGCAGATGGGGGATTTGTACGGCCGACAAGATTTGACACAAGAGGCTCTTTCCAGCTATAGAAACTCTTATAAGAGCGATTTAATTCTCAATGACACAGCTGGCATGATCTATAACCTAAGAGACATTGCATACACATTGCGTAGATTGAACCAAGTGGATAGTGCTTTCTGTTATCTTAGACAAGCAAACACACTAAGCTCCCTTTATTATGGTGACACCTTGTTAAGCAATCTCGTTACGTCCCAAATAGCAGCGTTATATAGTGCAGTGGGCATATATGATTCCGCTAAGTATTATATCCAACCATCTTTAGAGCATATTTCAAGGACTAATTTGAGTAGCATTTATTCTATCGCATCCAATCTTTATTATCGAATTGGCCAATTTGATTCAGTACGCTATTATGACTCACTTATATTAAAGTATGGGGATCAGCAAGCAAAACTCTATGCTTATTATAAACAAGCAATAATCGCTTCTTCTCAAAAAAGGAATAAAGATGCCATTTCTTTTATGAAAGATTTCTTCCTTTTAAATGATTCTGTTCAAAGTACAATAGACACAGAAAACCTTGCACGGATGAGTACTTTGTATAACTATCAATTAAGAGAGAGGGAGAATGCGAAACTTGAGTTAGAAAATGAGAAGTATAAAAAAATGGTGATTGCTTTTACGGGAAGCTTTATAATATTGTTGCTTGTTGGTGCCTTCTTAATAATTATAGTTCGCAAAAAGCAATTAGAGAGCAGATTGCGTATCCTACGACTGAAAGATAATTGGGAGATCCTATGCAAAACGAGTGAAGAAGAAAAACAAAAGAATATGAAGGAGATTGAAATGCTAAATGCCAGAATAGCCGAGTTGGACGAATCCAATATTTCCCAAAAATTGCTGGCTGAGAACCTACAAGCTGAGCTTATTGAGCACAACCGTCAGATAGACAGCATTCGCGAACAAAATGCGAAAAAGATGTTAATGCTATACTCCTCAGATATATATAAAACAATACAAATTAAGATAACTAATGAAAAGCATCTAACAGATAAAGATGTGACCGATTTAGAAAATTTGTTAAATGAGGTTTATCCAAATTTCATTCCCACACTACTCCAACAAGGAAGAATCAGCAAGCAAGATTACATTATGTGCCTTTTAATGAAGTTTAATATTCCATATACAAATATAGCGACTTTAACCAGTCATCAAAGGAATGCGATAACAAATGCAAGGACAAAACTAAGGAAACGTTTCCTGGGAGAAAATAGCACCTTAGAAGATTTTGACAACCTAATATCTTCTTTATAAATGCATAATTCAATGCCTCTATGTAGAATCGATGTGCGGTTGCCCCTTAAAAGTGTACTAAGAGTGTACAATTTTCTTTTGGACAAATCATTTATAACAATAATTTTGTGGCGTTTTAAAACATTCAAATTATACAAAACGCCATGAAAAGATTTTTTTATTTTACTCTACATGATGTCCTGCACACTATTTAATATACAGGCATCTGACCCTATTGATTTTGTATCACATCCCAAGAATGAACAAGGTCAGGGAAATCGTGTTCCTGCTCTGCTCCCTACAGCAGACTATGAGGATAATATCATTAATGTGTATGTTCCTTATGACATTGAGAACATGCAAATAGTTATCAAGGATGAGCAAGGAGGAGAGATTTTTTCTGTTTTGATTCCCAGTGTAAGCATTCAGTATTCGATTATCCTCTCTGAGGATGAAAGTGCTGACAAGCACTCCATCGAGCTCTATTTTAACGGATGGCATCTGACTGGTTATTTTTAGTCACTACAATTAAAATCTAAATTTTATGAAAAAGAAATGTTTATTATTTAGCATGGCAGCAATGCTGCTTGCTTCATGCACAAATGAGGTGGAACACGTTCTGGATCTGACAGAACAACGAGAGCAACCATCTAACGCAGACCCTGTTAGTGCCTCTTTGATGGCCTTGGACAACATACGCAACTACATAGCTTATGGAAAGTTCGACGGAGCAGACACCCGCGCATTCAAGGAAACAGAAATCTTACCGTATGTGGTGGATAATGACACAGCCATGTATATCGCAAACTATGGGAATGGATGGGAAATCTTTTCAACTGATCAACGTACTCCACTGATTATGGTGTATTCTGATACTGGCAGTCTTGACATGGACGACGAAAATCTTCCACCTGCCTTGAGGTCATACATCTACACTGTTGCGAATGAAATACATCAGCTGAAGAAAATAGAGAACGAAGGCAACGAGGTAAATTCTGAATGGCTAGTGTATCCTTCTTCTCTTGAAGCAATGGAAGAACTCCGGGGCGGCAAAGTGACTGGTACGAGAGACGAACCTCTGCCTGGCTCCGGTTATTGGGAACTGATTTATTCTGGAAAAGTTAGTGACAATATTGTGTCAGAATCGCCAAGATACACTTCTACCCAATGGAATCAAGAACCATATTATAACAAATATGTGCCTTATTCTTTGCATAATAATAGTTACGTTCTGGGACCTGCCGGATGCACACCCGTGGCAACCGCACAATATCTTTATTTTCTGCATGGCAAGTATAACAAACCTGCTACCACGGTGAGCACAGCGACTCTTATTAATGCGACGACAAACAAATATTCCTTCTCAAATAAGACTTCTGGCGTATGGAGCCAAATGGCATTGAACCTTAATGAAAGCAGTAGTAGAATCGACAAATCGGCGATGCTCATAGCTTATGTGGGGCAGAAAATCAACACTCAATATAGTTATAACCAAGCAGCGGCAAGTATGGCAACCGCTTGCAACTTTATCAGCAGTGAGAGTGGAATCAGCCATTCGTATGCGAATTACAGCTATACTTATGTAATTGACCAGCTGCTTAACAAGCAGGCAGCGGTGCTGATGAGTGCCTTTGACGCTTCAAACGACACCATAGGCCATAGCTTTATCGCAGACCAAATTATCACACGGGAAGTGACTTACATATATCAATATGGCTGGGTAGGAACGACCAGTACGGGCGAGAGTGCTAATTATTATGACGAGAATGGTCATATTGTAGGATATAAGATACATAAGCAGGAGTTGGTGACCCGGGATGACTATAGCTATCGTATGAACTGGGGATGGGGTGGTTACCAAAACAATGTAATTTGCAATCCTTATAGCACCGATAGCTGGATTGCAGGTGGATATAATTGGACAATAAATAGAAAAATGGCTAAGAAAAACTGAGATTTTAAGGAATAAACCGTATTTTTGTGGACAGGATAGATAACCTATTTGTTAAATACATAAGTGACGAGTATGAAAAAGATGACAATCGTGATGTATGCGCTGATGATCATAGGTCTCAGCTCGTGCAGTAAAGATAATGAGGAAGACATACTGATAGGCGACAATGGCATCAAGCTTGAAGGTGTCATCCACCCAGACTATGTTCCTGAGAAAGAGTTCCGAGGATTTGTTAACAACTACGTGTTTCAATTCTATTTCTATAGTCTGTCAAATCAAGAGATTGAGGCTGATACTCGGGCTGTGTTACCCCCAATGATATTCGGTGATACAGGTGGGAAATGGCTGGAGTATTGCCCCACCTCTTTCTTTATCAAAGACAATGAGTTGTATTGCAGCGCACAGATGGACTGGGACACATACGAGCGATGGGAGGAGTATGCCCAAAAGCACAAGATAGCGCTGTACGTTCATTCCACCTTCCTCTATGATGAGACAACCGGTAGCCTGAAAACAGACGGACACATCATGCCTGCCGAGAAAGACGGGATGGTCTATCGCATGGTAAGGGGTGGGCTTAACGCATACAGCAACGACTATATAGGATTATACGTCGAGCTAAACAAACCGCTACTGAGTAGCTGGGATGGAACGACGGAGCTCAACCTCATGCGTATCGATTATAACCGAGTCTCCACCAACTACCCCTTCGATACGGAATTGAAGGTTTTTGAGACAAATGAGGAAGCTGTGGCATACGCCAAAGAGCTAATGGCGAAGTAAAACATTCATTTAACAATTGTGGTTAGTAATAGTCTTTTCTGAAGATAGAATCAGGCAGGGCGTGATGCCCTGCCTGTTTTATTAAGGGTTGCTAGAAAAGGCCAGCAAATGTTTGCGGATATAAGAATTTGTTGTATCTTCGCATCCGTTATAATTCATGTAAAGTCTATATTCTACCCAATCCAAAGGGTGTAAGGACTGCTGATTTCATCTTTGAAAACAAAGGGGTGTTTAAAGATGTATGATCTAAAGACTATATCAGGCAAGTCATCACTCCAAAATAGATTGATGGAATCTATAGGTCAGACCAATCATGTTCTGATAAACGTGTGCACAAGCTATAATCCTCGGTTGATGGCTACACAGATCAGGAACTACTTTGAAATAAGCCCAAACGCTATAGAAGTATTAGTTTATAAAGGTAAGAAAGTAATAGTAGTAACTAGGCGTATAGCTGCGAACCCACTTTTTTTGATTCAATTTCGACGGAAGTATGAAAAATAAAAACCACCCAATAAGGTGGCTTTTAAAAATATGGGGCAGGGTCGATACGGGCTTACCCCCACGCGGAAAGTACCGGATTAGTCAAAACGATGTTCTGACAATGCAAATATAAGCAGTATATTGATAACCACCAAATAATTATTATTCTTTTTGATAAAACAATCAAGAAATCTGTACAACTACTTTCTATATCTCCAGTGAGGAATTAAAAAAAGGACCGGGTGCCTACTACGGGAGGACCGGTCGTCTACTACGGGAGGAGCGAGAGCTTACTACGGGTAGAAGGAAAGCTTACTACCACTGACCGCAATAGCTGCCATCACCCGTCGCAGTATCTGCCATACCCCTATAGGAGATACTGCGATGACTCATAGCAGGCTTTCCGATGACCCGTAGCAGATACTGCGACAACCCATAACAGATACTGGAACACATTAGTAGTGTTCATGCCATCACATTAGTAATGTTTCAACCTTCACATTAGTAATGTCGCATCCGTTACATTTTCCCCTCCGTCTTATTGCATATTTACAGGGAACAGGCTATACATACAACAGACAGCTTTATTTATACCCTGCAAATGTTTGCGGATAAGTGTACTTCGCTCTCCTTTAGCCATTTCTTCATAAGGGTTTATTTAGCCCAAGGATGATGTGGGGTAAGATGAAAAGAATAGAAGGGGCCGTGACCTTACTGAATTTTAGAAGACCGCCGCTACTTTTCTTATTTCCTTTAATATATCGACCAGCGACGAGTCCTTTCTTGCCGTCTGCATGTTGTACTTTGTCTGAAGATACATCAATGAGTCGGCAGGTACATCCAACGCTGCTTCAAACATCAGTGCAGTCTTTGCAGTAAGTGGTCTGCGCCCGTTCAATATCTCATTCACCACCGAATATGTCAGCCCCATGCTGTCAGCCAGCTGACGCTGAGTGATGCCACGTTCCTCAATCTCATCTTTCAACACTTCACCCGGATGTGTTGGAAATGCACCATCGTAGAATAGCTCGCGCAGATAGTCCTTTTCAAACGATATTTCCATTTACAGCTTATTTTTTTGCAAAGTAAAAACAAATAATTAATATTCGCAAAATTTGCGAATATATTTTTTCCCATTTTTGAACTTTCTATTCTATTTGCATAATCATACCTTAATCCTGTTTCCACTCTTTTAAGTACTGATACCCGATGCGGCAACGCAGACAGTCGCGTTTGTCGCAGTACTCCTTGCGTAGTTGAATCAGTGCCTGTGAGTCGGCTGCATTGTCGGCATGAATGCCAAAACGTTCCCATCGGCGTGTAATATAGTTATCCTCTGGTTTCAGCTCCTCTAAGAATTGTGAAGCACGCAAGCATAACTCATTATTCCCTTTGTGTTTGCCATAGGCCAACAAGAAAGGAATGACTGTATTGATAAGCAACAAACTCAGAGAATTGTCACTCAACATTCTTTCATTCATGACAGTAACCTTACCGAACAAATAATGGCACTTCCAATAATCGGTGGTAGAAGTTTGCAATAATGCCTTTGCCGTTTCCACGTCTTTTGCTTCTATGATTTTTGAGAACAGGGCTTCTTGGCGCTGATAGAGATATGCTAATTGAGCAATCTTAGTGTGAGGAAAAGCTTGCGGACGAATACGTAACAGTTTCCAAATATCGGCTTGCAGGGGTGGCTGGAAACTGAATTTGTGGCTCAGGTAGCGATACTCTTTTTGCAAAGCCAGATAATAGTGGTCGTCGAGGTGTTGTTCCAGCAGACCAGCCATACCGAAAAAGATGGCTTCTATCTGTTGGATATCGTCTCTGTGTTTACCTACCGCCGACAAATCAATGTGTCTTGCCCATGCTTCAAAAGCATCGCCGTTCAGACCGAAGCCATAATTGCGAGCCAAAGTAATGAACAATGTTTGTTCCCAGTTGCCGTTGCACAGTTGCACTCGCTCGTTTATGGTATTTGCCTTTTGGTCGAAACGCTCTGCCTGCAAGGCAGCCAGCCAACCATGTATGGTAATCTTAGGGATTTGACGTAAGATGGCATAGCAGGCAGGATAAGAATCGGTGCGCTTTAGTAAGATGTATTTGCGCTTTACCTCGTCAGGACAAGTAAGAACTAATTGAGGAATCTTTTCCGACGAACCATAACGGGTAATCTCTGCATCTGCCTCTTCTACTACGTGCAAGATAACATTGGCATAGGCGGGATTAAGATGATGGCTATGACTGTACCAATAACTCGATTTCTCGTGTATTTCCACATTGCCTACCCACAACACGCCACCAATCTTCAATTTGGCATTGAAGAAATCAGGTCCTGAATGTGGGTTGGGAGAACCAGGATTAATCACCTCCACCACCTCTCCAGTAGTGGTTTTGAGCCCCTCAAGGGGAAAGAATTTGTGCTTCCAAGCGAAATGTATAAGCTGTTCCATTGTTAAGAATGCTTTAATTTGATGGCAAATGTAAGAAAAAGATTAACTTTGCACCAAAGAAAAGGATTATTAATTTAAATCAACAACGAAAAAAGATGAAAATTGCATTGATAGGATACGGCAAGATGGGCAAAATGATTGAACAGGTTGCCCTGAGCCGAGGACATGAGATAGTGTGCGTGATAGACATTGACAACCAACAGGACTTTGAGAGCGACGCCTTCAAGAGCGCTGACGTGGCGATAGAGTTTACGGCACCGCAGGCGGCCTACGGCAACTACCTGAAGGCGTGGAAGCAGGGCGTGAAGGTGGTGAGCGGCAGCACGGGATGGATGAAGGAGCATGGCGACGATGTGCGCCGTATGTGCAGCGAGGAGGGAAAGACACTGCTGTGGGCATCGAACTTCTCGATTGGCGTGGGCATCTTTGCTGCAGTGAACAAATACCTGGCGAAGGTGATGAACCAGTTTCCACAGTATGACGTGGAGATGGAGGAGACGCACCATGTGCACAAGCTGGATCATCCCAGTGGCACAGCCATCACGCTGGCGGAGGATATCGTGGGCAACATTGACCGCAAGAAGGCATGGGCAGAAGACACTACCGACAAGCAGTTACTACGTGTAGATCATATCAGACGTGGTGAGGTGCCGGGCATTCACACCGTGCGCTATGACTCGGAGGCTGACCTGATAACGATTACGCATGACGCACATAACCGCAAGGGCTTTGCATTAGGGGCTGTGCTGGCGGCTGAATGGACGGTGAAGCAGCAGGGACTGCTTACTATTCAGGATTATTATAAGGATGTTTATGGATTTTAACGAACGACTATGCAGAAAATAAAAGACGCAACGAAAAGACAATGGGCAATGATGGCACTGATGACGGTGCTTTACCTGCTGTTCCTGCTGTGGATAAGGAGCTGGTGGGGACTGCTGGTGCTGCCGTTCATCTTTGACGCTTATATCACTAAGATTATTCCTTGGGGCTTCTGGCACGAATGGAAGAGCGACACGGCTCGTAGCATTATGAGTTGGGTGGATGCGCTGGTATTCGCGCTGGTGGCGGTGTATTTCGTGAACCTGTATGTGTTTCAGAACTACCAGATACCGTCGTCATCACTTGAGAAATCGCTGCTGGTGGGCGACTACCTGTTTGTGAGCAAGGCAAACTACGGTCCGCGTGTGCCGAACACACCACTGTCGCTGCCGTTGACACAGCATACCATTCCTGGTACGAACACAAAATCGTATGTGGATTGGCCGCAATGGAAATACAAGCGTGCGCCAGGGTGGCAGAAGGTGAAGCTGAACGATATCGTGGTGTTTAACTTCCCTGCGGGCGACACGGTGGCACTGAACTTCCAGCAGACGGACTTCTACTCGCTGGCGTATGCCGAGGGCAAGCGTCGCTATGGCGAGCGGGTGGATATGGAGGCGCTGACGCGTGAGCAGCAGCGCACGGCCTACGACATCTTCTACGCCGAGGGGAGCAAGCTGATAAAGGGTAACCCGCGCATCTATGGAGAGGTGGTGACGAGGCCTGTTGACCGCCGTGAGAACTATGTGAAACGTTGTGTGGGTTTGCCGGGCGACACACTGCAGATTATCGACACGCACGTGTGGCTGAACGGCAAGCAGATGGAGGATCCTGAGAATATGCAGCTGAACTATTTCGTGCAGACCACGGGACCTGTGATTACGGATGAGATGTTCAAGGAGTTAGGCATCAGCGTGGAGGACCGCTGGGAGATGAGCGGTGATGCTTCGTGGGAAGGCGAGCTGCTGAGCATGGGTCTGAACACGCGCATGCAGAACGGCAAGCTGGCGCCTACCTATAACTTGCCGCTGACGAAGAAGATGCTGGCTACGTTGCAGGGCAACAAGAAGCTGGTGAGCAAGATTGTGATGGAACCTGAGCGGGAGAACTTCATAGGTGACCTCTATCCGCTGAACCTCTATACAAAGTGGAACCGTAACAACTACGGTCCGATATGGATACCGAAGAAGGGGGCTACCATCCAGCTGGATGAGGAGAACCTGCCGATATATGAGCGCTGCATCGTGGCGTACGAGGGGAACAAGCTGGAGCGTCGTGACGATGGTATCTACATCAATGGTGTGAAGACCAACGAATATACGTTCCAGATGGATTACTACTGGATGATGGGCGACAACCGCCATAAGAGTGCGGACTCGCGCTACTGGGGCTTCGTGCCTGAGGATCACATCGTGGGTAAGCCTATATTGATTTGGCTGTCGCTGGACAAGGACCGCGACTGGCTGGATGGCAAGGTGAGGTGGAGCAGGCTGTTTAAGTTCGTGCATGACTAACGTCTATCTTTCTTCGGCTTACTTGGCGCCGGTGGAGTATTATGCGCACATGCTGGCGGCGGACAAGGTGTGGGTGGAGCAGCATGACCACTACATGAAGCAGACGTACCGCAACCGGTGCATCATTGCGGGACCATCGGGCACGATAGACCTGACGGTGCCGACGGTGAAGCCTGACACGCTGAAGTGCGAGACGAAGGATATTCGTATCAGCGACCACGGCAACTGGCGGCATCTGCATCTGTATGCGCTGGAGTCGGCTTATGGTAACACGCCGTACTTCGAGTACTACCGTGATGACTTTGTGCCGTTCTATGAGAGGCGGTATGAGTTCTTGATGGATTTTAACGAGGCGTTGCAGGAGATGATCTGTGGATTGCTGGATATGGCGCCTTGTGTGGAGCGGACTGTGGAGTATCTGCCTGTGGTGCCTGAGGGGGCGCTGGATCTGCGGGAGGTGATTCATCCGAAGCGTGACTATGCTGCGTTGGATGGTGGTTTCAGGGTGGTGCCGTACTATCAGGTGTTTCAGGAGAGGTTGGGGTTTCTTCCTAACCTGAGTATTGTGGATTTGCTGTTTAACCTTGGGCCTGAGAGTTTGATTTTGTTGAAGCGGTCAACATGAAAATAGAAACACCAAACGGGGAGAGGGATAAGGTATTGCTGCACAGCTGTTGCGCCCCTTGTTCGTCGGCTATCATAGAATGTATGATGGCTAACGGGATACGCCCTACGGTGTACTACTACAATCCGAACATATACCCGCTGGAGGAATATGAGACACGCAAGGCGGAGGCGAAGCGGTTTGTGACGGGACAGGGCTTGGATTTTGTGGATGCTGACTACGACTACCCTGGATGGAAGGCGGGGGTGTGCGGACTGGAAGAGGAGCCTGAGCGGGGCAGACGGTGCTTGCAGTGCTTCAAGATGCGCCTGCTGCAGACGGCTCGTTATGCGGCCGAGCATGGGTTCACGACATTTACCACCACGCTGGCATCGTCGCGCTGGAAGAGCCTGGAACAGATTAACGAGGCGGGACGATGGGCGGCTGCGCAGGTGGAGGGGGTAACCTTCTGGGAGCAGAACTGGCGCAAGGGGGGCTTGCAGGAACGACGGAACGAACTGCTGAGGGAGTATAACTTCTACAATCAGCTGTACTGCGGCTGTGAATATAGCCGAAAGAGGCTAGAACAAATGGAGAATAACAGCTAATGGGAGCGCCAAAACGAAAAATTAGCATCAAAATTAGCCACTTTCTTTCATTTTTTTCTTTTATATTTGCAAAAAGATAATTAGCAAAACTACATAATCATGAAGACTTGGATGCGCATACAGTTGAAGATATGGCTGGCTTGCCTGTTGTTGGCGAGCTATGCTACCTCTGTTATGGCGCAGGCCATCACGGAGCGGATGAACGAGAACATGATTACGGTGAGCGGTGTGGTGAAGGACCAGAAGTCGCGCCGTAAGCTGGAATATGTGAACGTGTATGTGCCTGGCACGAACATTGGTACGGTGACGAACGCTGACGGTGCGTTTACGTTGAAGTTCAAGGACCCTGGCACGAAGGTATATCTGCAGTTCTCGTACTTAGGCTATAGCTCGAACAAGGTGGAGGTGGATAGGTTGGCAAGCACGAGCAACGAGTATTTCCTCTCGCAGAGCTCGTTTAAGTTGAACGAGATAGTGGTGAGTCCGATCAATGCGCGCTTCTTGGTGGAGGAGGCAATGGACAAGGTGAAGCAGAACTACAGTACGGTGCCGACGATGAACTACCTGTTCTACCGTGAGACGGTGCAGAAGCGCAACCGCTATATCACCATCTCGGAGGCGGTGACGGAGGCGTTCAAGACGAGTTATACGCAGGGTACCTTGCGCGACAAGGTGCGCATAGCGAAGAGCCGCAGTGTGGCGAGTCCTGACCTGAAGGATACGCTGAGCGTGAAGCTGGAGGGCGGTCCGAACCTGGCTACCTACGTGGATGCGGTGAAGAATCCTGATATCTTGCTGGAGCCTGAGTATATCGAGATGTATGAGTATTCGTTCAGGGACTATGAGACGATTGACGACCGTGTGATGTATGCCATCGACTTCAAACCGAAACCTGTGATGCTGGATTTCCCGCTGTATGAGGGTGTTATTTATATTGACCGCGAGAACATGGGCATCAGTCGCATTGAGTTTGCGATGGATATGAGTGAGCCTGATAAGGTGACGAAGCAGATGTTGCGCAGGAAGCCTGCCTCGATGCGGTTCCGTGCGCAGGAGCTGAGTTACCTGGTGACGTATCGTTATCAGGAGGGGCGCTACTACCTGAACTATGTGAGGGCGCAGTTCAGGTTCCGTTGTGACTGGAAGCGCAGGTTGTTTGCGACGAACTATACGGTGGTGTCGGAGATGGTGGTGACGAACCGTGAGGATAATCCTACGGAGCGTATGACGTATCGTGAGTCGTTCCGTAACAGCGATGTGTTGTCGGACAAGGTGCTGGACTTCTATGATGAGGCGTTCTGGGAGGATTATAACATCATTGAGCCGACGGAATCGTTGGAAGAAGCAGTTGGCAAGCTCAAAAAAGCTATCGATAAAAGCTCAAACCACTAAAACGTTCAACGGTATCGGAGAATGGAGAGGTTGCTCTCCGCTAAGATTTCTTGGGCTACTTCCTGCAGCAAGTCGGCAGTGAGTAGCTCAATGTTTTTGAACGCCTCCTCGGAAGTGATAAAGCGGTTGTAGTGAAGGAAAGTCTTCGCCATGCCCAAGGCATTGTTTTCGTTATTGTCGGAGCTGACGCCAATCTGACCGATGAGCTGCTTCTTTGCCGCCCGCATCTGACTATCGCTGAGGCGTTGCTCACGGAATTGTTTTAGCTCCTTGAACACCAGATCGATGCAACGCTCGGCATCTTCGTGGTCACAACCAAAATAGATGGAGAAGGTACCTATATCGGTATAAGGCGTGTAGTTGGACTCAATCTCATAGACCAACCCACGATGCTCGCGCAGGGCGATATTCAGTCGGCTATTCATGCCAGGTCCACCGATGATATTGTTGATGAGGTTGAGCGCCACACGCTTGGTGCTTTGGCCATCGTAGGCACGACCACCAATCATGACATGTGCCTGGTGCGACTGCTTGCTGACATCCTGTCGCTTGGCAGCACAGAAAGGCGGTTGCTGGCGATGCAGCAACACCGGCGAAGCGGTGATGACGGATGTGTGTTTCTCTACCTCACGGATGACCTGCTCGATGGTGTAGTTGCCCATGACGAAGAAGATCATGTTGTCGGGCTTGTAGTAACGATGGAAGAAAGCGTCGGCATCGGTCTTGCCGTAGCTGCGCAAGCGCTCGGCATTGCCCAGGATGTTGCGCCCTAAGGGATGCCCCGCAAAGATAAGATCCTCGAAGTCGTCGAAGATGAGTTCGGCAGGCGTGTCCTCATACATCTTGATTTCATCAATAATCACCTCGCACTCCTTCTCTATCTCATGCTCGGGAAAGACCGAATGGAACACCAGGTCGGTGAGCAGTTCGGCAGCACGGGTGAAGTCTTGTTTCATAAACGAACAATAAACTACTGTCTCCTCTTTATTGGTGAAAGCGTTGAGGTCGCCCCCCACATGCTCCATGCGGTTGAGGATGTGCCAAGCCTTGCGGCGCGTGGTGCCCTTGAACAGCATGTGCTCGATGAAATGGGCCATTCCTGGTGTATCAGGGTCCTCGTCGCGTGTGCCCGCATTAACGGCATAGCCACAGTAGGCCACCTGCGAGGTGGTTTGCTGAAGGATAATCCTTAATCCGTTAGATAATGTATGGGTGAAGTAACGCTCTGTTTCCATGTAATCATTCTTTGCGGCTGCAAAAATAGTATAAACTGGGCGTAAAAACAAAGAAAACTTTGTTTATAAGTTTGCTTTGTAGTATCTTTACCACAAAATAACAACCTTGGGGCATATCGGTTTCGATCACCCCAAGTATTTGGCGACTAAGGTTATGAGAAAAGTTATAGGAATAGGAGAAACGATATTAGACATCATCTTCAAGAACGACCAGCCGTGGACAGCGGTGCCTGGGGGATCGGTGTTCAACAGCATCATATCGCTGGCCCGCATGGGACTGACGGTGGATTTTGTGAGTGAGGTGGGCAACGACCATGTGGGCGAACTGATTAAGCGCTACATGCAGGACAACGGCGTGACACCCCACCTGGATGAGTATGCTCATAACAAATCGGCTGTGTCGCTGGCTTTCCTCAACAATAAAAACGATGCGAGTTACAGCTTCTACAAGAATTATCCCGAGCAACGCCTGATGGTGGAGTTGCCCGAGGTGGAGGAGAATGATGTGGTGATGTTGGGGTCGTTTTATGCGGTGGACCCCACGCTGCGACACAAGGTGGTGGAACTGCTGCAGAAGGCACGCGACAACAAGGCCATTGTGCTGTATGACCTGAACTACCGCATGCCGCACAAGAACGATGCCATCAAGGTGGCGCCGTATATCCTGGAGAACTTGGAGTATGCCGATATTGTGCGAGGCTCAGAGGAAGATTTTATGTGTCTGTATAACCTCTGTGATGCTGATAAGATATATAAAGACAAAATAGAGTTCTACTGCAAGAATTTCGTTTATACCGCTGGGGCAAAAGATGTGCAGTTGCGCACCGCCACCCTGCGCAAGAGCTATGCTGTGCCGCCTATGGAGCCCGTGAGTACGGTGGGAGCTGGCGATAACTTCAATGCCGGATTGGTATATGGCTTATTGAAGCAGGATATTGGGCGTGACGATGTGGCCACCCTGACGGAGGAGCAGTGGGATAAGCTGATAGGATATGGGATGAAGTTTTCGGCAGTTGTGTGTATGAGTACGGATAACTCCGTTCCTAATGGGTTTATAATTGAGAATTGAAAATTTATAATTGAGAATGAAGATAGGAATTATTGTTGCGATGGATAAGGAGCTGCGCCAACTGAAGCAGTTGTTTGAGGGCTCGGATGTGATGGTGCAGAAATGCGGCATAGGTAAGGTGAATGCAGCTTTGGGTGCACAAAAGATGATTAACGAATTTCATCCTGATGTGATTATCTCCAGCGGTTGTGCGGGTGGCAATGGCGACGATGTAGAGATACAGGATGTGGTGGTGAGTGCCCAGTTGGCCTATCACGATGTGTATTGCGGTACCGCCATCGACAACACTACACAGTATGGCCAAGTGCAAGGCATGCCGACACGTTTTGAGGCAGCCCCCTGGTTGCTACAGAAGGCAGTGAGTCTGGATTGTGGGGTGAAAGTACATGCCGGACTGATTGCTACTGGCGACTGGTTTGTGGATTCGCGCGAGAAGATGCGTGAGATTTTGGGGAAGTTCCCGGAAGCCAAGGCAGTGGATATGGAGAGCTGCGCCATCGCACAGACGTGCTATATTAATAAGGTGGCCTTCATCTCGTTCAGGGTCATCAGCGATATCCCCCTGCGCGATACTGATGCCAGTCAGTACCACGACTTCTGGAACACGGTGGCAGAGCATTCCTTTGCCGTGACGAAATCGTTCGTGGAGAGTATCCAGCAGTAAAAATCAGTTAGAACATCTGACTAACACGACGGATGCCTGCTACCAAGGCATCTATCTCGTCGTGGGTATTATAGAGGGCAAATGAAGCACGCAACGTACCCTCGATGCCTAAGCGGTGCATCAGCGGTTCGGCGCAATGATGACCCGTACGTACGGCTATGCCGAGGCGGTCGAGCAAGGTGCCCATGTCGAGGTGGTGGATGTCGCCCACGAGGAAAGAGATGACGCTACCGCGAACATCGTTGACCGTTGACCGTTGACTATTGACCATGGGTCCGAAAATTCTCATACCAGGGATTTGAGACATTTGTTCAAGGGCATAGTGGGTAAGTTCGGCTTCATGAGCAGCGATGGTGTCCATGCCTATTTTCTCGACATACTCCAGAGCGGCAGCTAAGCCTGTGGCGTCCACATAGTTGGGTGTGCCCGCCTCAAACTTATAAGGAATGGCGTTGAAGGTGGTCTTCTCGAAGCTCACGGTACCAATCATCTCGCCACCACCTTGGTAGGGCGGCAGACGGTCGAGCCACTCGCGCTTGCCATAAAGCACACCAATGCCCGTAGGTCCATAGACCTTATGACCTGAGAAACAATAAAAGTCGGCATCCAGCGCGCGCACGCTCACCGGCATGTGCGGCACACTCTGTGCTCCATCGATGAGTATGGGCACACCATGAGCATGAGCGATGCGGATGATATCGGCCACAGGATTGATGGTGCCCAGTACATTGCTGACATGCGCCACGCTCACCAATTTGGTGCGAGAGGTAATCAGTTCTTCAAATGCTTCCATGCAGAGAAACCCCTCGTCGGTCATAGGTATCACCTTGACAACAATGCCTTTTCGCTCGGCCTGTAGTTGCCAAGGCACGATATTGCTATGGTGCTCCATCGTACTGATAATCACCTCGTCGCCCGCTTGCATCTCTTGTTGGCAGAAAGAGGAAGCCACCAGGTTGATGGCCTCGGTAGTGCCTCGGGTAAAGACGATTTCCTGTGCACTCTCTGCATCGATGAAACGGCGTACCGTCTCACGGCTCTGCTCCAGCATATCGGTAGCCACCACCGAGAGGTGATGCACGCCACGATGCACGTTGGCGTTGGCGGTATAGTATTGTTGCACCATCGCTTCTACCACCTGGTGTGGCTTCTGCGTGGTGGCAGCATTGTCGAGATAGACCAATGGATGCCCATAAACTTGGGTATCAAGAATGGGGAAATCCTTTCTCACGGCTTGGATATCATATTTTGATTGACCGTTTACCATCATTTGTTTCTAAATCTTTTTTCTACTAATTCATGCAGACGCTCGCGCAGGGCAGGGATGCGAACCTGCTCCACCACCTCGCCCACGAAGGCAGTCATCAGCAAAAGGCGTGCCTCGTGCAAGGAAATGCCACGCTGTTGCATATAAAACAAGGCACTCTCGTCGAGCTGTCCGGTACTGGAACCATGGTTGCAGCGCACATCATCGTTGTAAATCTCCAACTGCGGTTGGGCAAACATACGCGCTTCGCGGGTGGTGCAAAGGTTGCGGTTGGTCTGTTCAGAAACCGTATGATGTGCTCCAGGTAACACCTTCACCAAACCAGCATAGGTGCCCACTGCCTTATCGTTCAGTACATATTTAAAGAGTTGGTGGCTCGTGGTATGAGGCGCTATGTGTTTCACCAATGTATGGTTGTCGATGTTTTGCTCTCTACCAGCGATGACCAATCCATTGAGAGACAATTCGGCACCTTCGCCACACAAATCAACCTGTGTGGTATTGCGGTTATTGTCTGTTGCCAAACTGATGTTTTGCACAAACACCTGACTATTGGTTTCTTGGCGGATATGAAGGTCGTGAGTTCGGGTGATGTCAGTTCCGTTTATATCTAAGTCGCAGAGGTCTAAAGAAGCACCCTCTTCCACGATAATATCGGTTGAAAGATGATAGGATTGAGATGCCACAGCAGCTGATTCGAATACCAAATTCAGTTTGGCTCCGCTTGCCACGTGGATATGCAACTGCTGCTCTTCAGTCAGTTGCAGTGTTTTCTCCACCACCGTGTTTTGGGGAACGAATATCTCAATCATCTTTAACATTATGTTTCAGATTAATTATCAATTTCCTTAATCCAGTCATAGCCACGCTTCTCGAGTTCCAGCGCCAACTCAGGACCGGCCGTCATGACGATGCGTCCTTGGTAGAGTACATGCACGATGTCGGGCTTGATATAGTCGAGCAAACGCTGGTAGTGGGTAATGACGATGCAGCTCGTCTCAGGCGTCTTCAGTTTGTTGACCCCCTCCGCCACGATGCGCAGGGCATCGATGTCGAGACCAGAGTCCGTCTCGTCAAGGATACTCAGCTTGGGCTCCAGCATCGCCATCTGGAAGATTTCATTACGTTTCTTCTCGCCACCCGAGAATCCTTCGTTCACAGAGCGGTTGGCGAGCTTGTTGTCCAACTCTACTATGGCACGCTTCTCACGCATCAGTTTCAGGAACTCGCTGGCACTGAGGGCTGGCAGGTTAAGGTATTTGCGTTTCTCATTGACAGCAGCACGCATGAAGTTGGTCATGCTCACCCCTGGTATCTCTACAGGATATTGGAAACTCAGGAACAGTCCCTCATGACTGCGATCCTCGGGCGATAGTTCCAAGAGGTTCTTGCCGTTGAAGGTAACGGTGCCTTGAGTCACCTCGTATTGCGGGTTGCCCACCAATACAGACGACAGCGTGCTCTTGCCCGAGCCGTTAGGGCCCATGATAGCATGCACCTCACCGGGCTTCACCTCCAGGTTGATGCCCCTCAGAATCTCTTTGCCAGCCACACTGGCATGTAAATCTTCTATCTTTAACATCTTTATTCGTTGACCGTTGACCGTTGACCGTTGACCATTAAAGCCTTCCATCAATGCAACGACTTTCTTTGTTTTCTTTCAATTATCCAACGGAACCCTCCAGCGAAACGCTTAAGAGTTTCTGTGCCTCCACCGCAAACTCCATCGGCAACTTATTGAGCACATCTTTGGCATAACCATTCACAATCAGTCCTACAGCATCTTCGGTCGAGATACCACGTTGGTTGCAGTAGAAAATCTGCTCCTCGTTAATCTTGCTGGTTGTCGCCTCATGCTCCACCACTGCCGTTTCGTTATGGATATCCATATAAGGAAAGGTGTGCGCCCCACATTTGTCGCCCAGCAACAAAGAGTCGCACTGGCTGTAGTTGCGGGCATTGTCGGCCTTAGCCGCCACACGCACCAAACCACGGTAGGAGTTCTCGCTCTTGCCAGCGGAGATGCCTTTGCTTACGATGGTACTGCGTGTGTTCTTACCCAAGTGGATCATCTTCGTACCCGTGTCAGCCTGCTGGTAGTTGTTGGTCACCGCCACGCTGTAGAACTCGGCCGTAGAGTTATCGCCCTGCAAGATACAGGAAGGATATTTCCACGTAATGGCAGAACCTGTTTCCACTTGTGTCCACGACAATTTACTGTTGTTGCCACGCAGGTGTCCACGTTTGGTAACGAAGTTATACACGCCCCCTTTGCCTTCGGCATCGCCTGGGTACCAGTTCTGCACCGTACTATATTTCACCTCAGCCCGTTCGTGTACCACAATCTCCACGATGGCGGCATGTAGCTGGTTTTCATCGCGCATAGGAGCCGTACATCCTTCGAGATAAGATACATACGACTCGTCATCGGCCACGATGAGGGTACGCTCAAACTGTCCGGTATTCCTAGCATTGATGCGGAAGTAGGTCGATAGCTCCATCGGACATCTCACACCCTTGGGGATATACACGAACGAGCCGTCGCTGAACACAGCCGAGTTGAGTGCCGCAAAGAAATTGTCGGTGTAAGGCACCACTGAGCCCAAGTATTGTCGCACCAGGTCGGGATGCTCCTTTATTGCCTCACTCATGGAGCAGAAGATGATGCCTTTCTCCTTGAGTTGTTCCTTGAAGGTGGTTTTGACCGACACCGAGTCCATCACGGCATCCACTGCCAAACCACTCAGCGCCATACGCTCCTCCAAAGGAATACCCAACTTGTCGAAAGTCTTCATCAGCTCGGGGTCAATCTCCTTCTTTCCTTCATCCTTACGTTTCTTCGTAGGGTCGGCGTAGTAGGAGATAGCCTGGTAGTCGATTTCGGGAATACGCAGATGTGCCCATGTGGGCATGGTCTGCTTCAACCAGTGGCGATAAGCCTTCAAGCGGAAGTCGAGCAACCACTCAGGCTCTTCTTTCTTCTCGGAAATGAGGCGCACCACCTCTTCGTTGAGGCCACGGTCGATGACTTCGGTATGTACGTCAGTGGTGAAGCCATACTTGTATTTCTCCTCCGCCACCTGGCGCACATAGTCGTTATCTTTATATTTCCCTTGTTTCAACTCCATTATCATCCTTCTTTTGCTGCAGTATGTCTTTGGCCATATCCTGTACGGCTGGCATGAACATCCCCGCAAAAGCACCTATCGGTTTGTATAGTTTAGACTCTTCCCTAAGCTCTTGACTGACAATCTTTCCATCGGCATCGATGTAATCCAGGACGCAGATGAACACACTGATGAACAACACCCACTTCACTGCTCCCAAGGCAGCACCAAGCAAACGGTTGAACCATCCTAAGGAGATGATCTCCAATGCTTTGGTAATGACAGAAGCCACCAGGGAAAACATCAGAGGTACCACAATCCAAATCAAAATGAAAGCACAGAGATGCGCCAAAGAAGGATTGTCGGTCACGATGCCCGTAAGGCGGTCGCCCACCACTCCATACAATGCTTTGGCCGCTATCAGACCTAGTACGAGACCTGCCAGCAAAGCCAACTGCTTGATGAATCCCATCCGGTAACCCGTGATGACACCCACCAGCACCAGCACCAATATAATAATGTCAATCATTGCCATTGTTGTTATCGTTACCTCCTTATAGTGTCTGCTTCACTTCAATCTCCTCGAAGGTCTCGATCACGTCGCCCACCTTGATATCGTTGCAGTTGGTCAAGCTGATACCGCACTCGAAGTTGGTAAGCACTTCCTTCACATCATCCTTGAAACGCTTCAGGGCGTTGATGTTACCAGTATGGATCACGATACCGTCGCGGATCAGACGAGCCTTGTCGGTACGTTTCACCTTACCCGTCTTCACCATAGCACCAGCCACCATACCTACCTTGCTGATGTTGAATACCTCACGCACTTCGATGGTAGAGGTTACCTGTTCCTTCAATGTAGGAGCCAGCATACCTTCCATAGCAGCCTTCACCTCTTCTATAGCGTCGTAGATGATAGAGTACTTGCGGATATCAACACCTTCCTGCTCGGCCAACTTGCCGGCACCGGCAGAAGGGCGTACCTGGAAGCCCACGATGATGGCGTCGGATGCCGCAGCCAACGAAACGTCTGACTCTGAAATCTGACCCACACCCTTGTGTATCACATTCACCTGAATCTTGTCGGTCGAGAGCTTGATGAGTGAATCGCTCAACGCCTCTACAGAACCATCCACATCGCCCTTGACGATGATGTTCAGTTCATGGAAATCTCCTAAAGCCAGACGGCGGCCTACCTCGTCGAGGGTCAGCATCTTTGTCGTACGCAAGCCCTGTTCACGTTGCAGTTGTTCGCGTTTGTTGGCAATCTCTCGTGCTTCCTGATCGGTATCGAACACATGGAAGGTGTCGCCAGCAGCCGGAGCGCCGTTCAAGCCCAATATCAATGCAGGCTCTGCAGGCAATGCCTTGTCGATGCGCTGGTTACGTTCGTTGAACATCGCTTTTACACGACCGAAGTTTGAACCAGCCAAAACGATGTCACCAATCTTCAGCGTACCGTTGCTCACCAGCACCGTAGCCACATAGCCGCGACCTTTGTCGAGCGATGACTCGATGATGGAACCTGTAGCCTTGCGGTTAGGATTAGCTTTCAGTTCAAGAATCTCAGCCTCCAGCAGCACCTTCTCCATCAGTTCTTCCACACCAATACCCTTCTTGGCACTGATGTCCTGGCTCTGGTACTTGCCACCCCATTCCTCCACGAGGAAGTTCATAGCAGCCAGCTCCTCCTTTATCTTGTCAGGGTTAGCACCTGGCTTATCAATCTTATTGATGGCAAACACGATAGGCACACCAGCAGCCACCGCATGGTTGATAGCCTCACGTGTCTGTGGCATCACACTGTCGTCGGCAGCCACGATGATGATGGCGATATCCGTCACCTTGGCACCACGGGCACGCATAGCGGTAAATGCCTCATGACCAGGGGTGTCGAGGAAGGTAATCTTCCTGCCATCTTCCATTGTCACGTTGTAAGCACCGATGTGCTGGGTAATACCACCTGCCTCGCCGGCAATCACATTACTCTTACGGATGTAGTCGAGCAGAGAAGTCTTACCATGATCCACATGACCCATCACGGTTACGATAGGTGCTCTTGGCACCAGGTCTTTCTCGTCGTCTTCCTCCTCCACAACGGCCTGAGAAACCTCAGCACTCACATATTCCGTCTTGTAGCCAAACTCCTCAGCCACCAGGTTGATGGTTTCGGCATCCAGGCGTTGGTTGATGCTGACCATGATACCCACGCTCATACAGGTAGCGATGACCTGCGTCACTTGTACGTTCATCATGTTGGCCAACTCGTTAGCCGTCACGAATTCCGTGAGCTTCAGTATCTTGCTCTCTTCCATCTCCAGATTTTCCTGTTCTAGCATACGCTCTGAAGCCAGTTCGCGTTTTTCCTTGCGATATTTGGCACCCTTGCTCTTGGTCTTATTGGTGAGGCGAGCCAAGGTTTCCTTCACCTGTTTGGTGACATCCTCCTCGCTCACTTCCTGCTTGAACATTGGCTTGCGGAAGCGATCTTTGTTCTTCTTGCCCTTATTGTTATTACCTTCGTTGCGTTCACCCTGTTCGTCACGCTTACGCTTGAAATCGCCTTCACGGGCAGCCTTCTTGATATCTACCTTCTCTTTGCCGATGCGCATGCGTTTCTTCTTGCCTTCCTGCTTGTCGCTTGTACCATTCTCTTTCTCCTCACCATTGTTGCCACGAATCTCCTTCATGATGTCTTCCTTCATCTGGCGACGTTGGGTCTGGCGTTGCTTTTCACGCTCGTCACGCTCCTTCTTCTTCTCTTCCTTGCTCTTTTTCTTGGGGCGTGTATTGGTGTTCAGCATGTCAAGATCCACATGACCCACCACATTCAGCTTGCTCACCTTCACATCGGTGTTCAGACGGAAGATGCCATCACCTTCAGTTTTCTCATTCGTTGCCTCAGGAGCCACAGGTGCTGCCTCAGGAGCAGGAGTCGGTTGCTGTGCAGGGGTTTCAGCAGGACGCTGTTCGGGTGTGTGTGCATGCAGCTCTTCAGCAGACTTCTCCGTCTTTTTCGGTTCTGCAGGAGCAGCCTTGGCGCTGACAGGCTCTTTGTCAGGCTTGCGCTCTTCTGAAACCTTGGGCGCTTCGCTCACTGGTGCAGCTTCTTGCTTAGGCTCAGCAGACTTGGCTGGCTTGTTCAGCTTGTCAAGGTCAATCTTGCCAAGCGGCTTGTATTTCTGCTTCGGTGCTTCCGGTGCAGGTTCATAGCCTTGTATGGCAACAGCGGGTTTCGCTTTTTCCTTATCCTTTTCTTTCCTTCCGAGAATGAACTGATCAGACTTTGCCTTCAGTGCCTTGTCGGTACTGAATTCCTGCCTGAGCAGGTCAAACTGCTCATCGGTAATCTTCGCGTTAGGGTTTTCCTCCACCTCAAAACCTTTTTTCCTCAGGAATTCAACGGCGGTACTGATACCCACGTTCAAATCTCTCGTTACTTTATTTAATCTAACAGCCACTCTTTTTAAGTTTTAAGTTATTTAATCCTCTTCGAACTCCTTACGCAGGATGTCAAGTACATAATCAACGGTCTCTTCCTCGAGATCGGCCTTCTTGATAATCATGTCGCGAGGAGCATTCAGTGCAGTCTTTGCTGTTTCAATGCCAATAGCCTTGAAAGCATCGATTACCCAGTCGTCGATTTCATCACGGAACTCATCCAGATAGATATCCTCATCCTCCGTACCTTCACCTTCCAATTCGCGGAATACGTCGATGGTATAGTCAGTCAGCATGCAGGCCAGCTTGATGTTCATACCGCCCTTACCAATAGCTAAGCTTACCTCCTCGGGCTTCAGATACACCTCAGCCTTGCGCTCTTCCTCGTTAAGTCTGATGCTGCTTATATGAGCAGGACTCAAGGCACGCTGGATGAACAGAGCGGTGTTAGAGGTGTAGTTAATCACGTCAATGTTCTCGTTTCTCAACTCGCGCACGATACCATGAATTCTACTACCCTTCACACCCACGCAAGCGCCTACTGGATCAATGCGGTCGTCATAACTTTCTACAGCAATCTTAGCCCTCTCACCAGGGATGCGTGCAATCTTGCGGATGGTGATGAGTCCATCATTGATTTCTGGTACTTCAATCTCGAACAGACGCTGCAAGAACAGCGGACTTGTACGACTCAAGATAATCTTTGGGTTATTGTTCTTGTTCTCCACACGAGCCACCACCGCTCTGGCAGTCTCGCCCTTGCGGTAGAAGTCGGTAGGAATCTGCTCAGTCTTAGGCAGCAGCAATTCGTTGCCGTCCTCGTCGAGCAACAGCATCTCTTTCTTCCAAATCTGATATACCTCAGCGCTGATGATGGTACCCACCTTATCTGAATAACGGTTGTAGATAGCATCTTTCTGCAACTCCAGAATCTTGCTGCTCAGTGTCTGACGGAGATTCAGAATGGCACGACGTCCAAACTTGCTGAAATCCACCTCGTCAGTAACTTCCTCACCCACTTCATAGTCCTCATCAATCTGACGTGCTTCAGAGAGCGAAATCTGCAGGTTAGGGTCGGTCACCTCGCCATCAGGCACTACCTCACGGTTTCTTCTTATCTCCAAGTCACCCTTGTCTGGGTTCACAATCACGTCATAGTTCTCATCCGAGCCGAATATCTTAGCGATTACGCTGCGGAAACTCTCCTCCATCACGCTCACCAGCGTGGTGCGGTCAATGCTTTGTGAGTCTTTGAAATCCTTAAAGGTATCAATCATGCTCACTGTTTCTGCTTTTTTAGCCATAATTATTTAAAGCTGATTAAGTATTTAGTATATTTTATTTCATTCATCTTCAGACAGATATCCACATCCGTCAGTTTGGGTCTCTTGGCACCTTCGGGCTTGATTTTCTGCTGTACGGTCACCACCACATGCTCGGCATCCACTTCCTTGAGAATGCCTTTCAGTTTACGACCGTCGGTAGTCAATGTCTCCACCTCTTTGCCAACATGGCATTCATATTGACGCAACACCTTAAAAGGCTGTCCCAAGCCTGCAGAGCCTACTTCCAGGTCATAATCCTCGCCCTCTGTGCCCAACTTCTCTTCTATGAAGCGGCTCAAATTGGCACAGTCATCAATCCAAACGCCATCTTGATGGTCTATCTCCACACTGATTTTGTTGTCTTCACCCAGTGATACGTCCACCAGAAAGTAATCCTTGCCTTTCAACCATTCCTGTGCGATGTTTTCTACTGTCTCTTTGTTAATCATAATTACTTCTATACCTTTGAACAATAAAAAAAGGAGCTCAAAGCCCCTCCTCAATTCATCATAACGGCTGCAAATTTAGGAATAAAAACTCATTCCACAAAATAAAACGGCCTTTTCTCCCTCTTTTTTGAATAAAAATTTAAAAAAAATAAAAAAAAGGACTTATCTTTGCACACTAATACTTACGAAATTAATTAAAAACTTTATACCTAACTTTTTTTATTATGGAAGACAAAAGAGTTTATACTTTTGGTAACGGCCAGGCAGAAGGACGCGCCGACATGCGCAATCTGTTGGGCGGTAAAGGTGCCAACTGCGCCGAGATGAACCTGATAGGTGTTCCTGTTCCTCCTGGTTTCACTATCACTACTGAAGTCTGCAACGAATATTTCCAAAAGGGTAAGGACAATGTGATTGCTCTCCTGAAGGACGATGTAGAAAAGGCAGTAGCCCATATCGAGAAACTGATGAACAGCAAGTTTGGTGATCCAAAGAACCCATTGCTGGTGTCTGTACGCTCTGGCGCACGTGCCTCCATGCCTGGTATGATGGATACCATTCTGAACTTAGGTCTTAACGACAAAGTGGCTGAGGGTATGGTGAAGAAAACTGGCAACGAGCGTTTCGTTTACGACAGCTACCGCCGTTTCGTACAGATGTATGGCGACGTAGTGCTGGGCATGAAGCCTGTTGACAAGACAGAGATCGATCCTTTTGAGGCTATTATAGAAAAAGTAAAGGAAGAACGTGGCATCAAGCTCGACAAAGACCTTAACGTAGAAGAGCTCCGCAAACTGGTGAAGTTGTTCAAGGACGCTATCAAGCAGCGCACAGGCAAGAGCTTCCCTGATAACCCAGTAGAGCAGCTCTGGGGTGCTATCTGTGCTGTGTTCGACAGCTGGATGAACGAGCGTGCTATCCTCTACCGCAAGATGGAAGGTATTCCTTCAGAGTGGGGTACCGCTGTAAGTGTCATGGCTATGGTATTCGGTAACATGGGTGACACCTCAGCTACTGGTGTATGTTTCAGTCGTGATGCTGGTACAGGTGAGAACATCTTCAATGGTGAATACCTGGTAAATGCACAGGGTGAAGACGTGGTAGCAGGTATCCGCACTCCTCAGCAGATTACCCTGGAGGGTTCACGTCGTTGGGCAAAGATGCAGGGCATCAGCGAGGAAGAACGTGCCAGCAAGTATCCTTCTATGGAAGAGTCAATGCCTGAGATTTACAAAGAGCTGTATGCTATCCAGGACAAGCTGGAGAAACACTATAAGGACATGCAGGACATGGAGTTCACCGTACAGGAGGGCAAGCTGTGGTTCTTGCAGACCCGTAATGGCAAGCGCACAGGTACGGCTATGGTGAAGATTGCCATGGATCTGTTGCGTGAAGACATCATTGATGAGAAGACCGCCATCATGCGTTGCGAGCCTAACAAGCTCGACGAACTGCTGCACCCTGTGTTCGAGCCTCGTTCACTGCGTCGTGCCAAGGTGCTGACTCGTGGTTTGCCAGCATCTCCAGGTGCTGCCTGCGGTCATATTACCTTCTTTGCTGACGATGCTGCTCGCGTTCATGGCTTGGGCAAGCGTGTTATCCTGGTGCGTATGGAGACCTCTCCTGAAGACCTGGCTGGTATGGCTGTGGCACAGGGTATCGTTACCTGCCGTGGTGGTATGACCAGTCACGCTGCCGTTGTGGCTCGTGGTATGGGTAAGTGCTGCGTAACAGGTGCAGGTGCCATGATTGTTGACTACAAGAACAAGACGCTGACTATTGGCGATACCGTTCTGCATGAGGGCGACTACTTGTCACTCAACGGTAGCACGGGTGAGGTTTATGAAGGCCGTATCGATACCAAGGCTGCTGAGGTAAGTGGCGACTTCGCTGAATTGATGTACCTCTGCGACAAATATACCAAGCTGCATGTACGTACCAATGCCGACACTCCTCGTGATGCTGCCGTAGCTCACAGCTTCGGTGCCGAGGGTATTGGTCTGTGCCGTACAGAGCACATGTTCTTCGAGGCTAAGAAGATTCGCGCTATGCGTGAGATGATTCTGGCAGAAACGAAAGAAGGTCGTGAGGCTGCATTGGAGAAGATTCTGCCTTACCAGATGATCGACTTCTACGAAATCTTGAAGGTAATGGACAACTGCCCAGTGAACATTCGTCTGCTCGACCCACCATTGCACGAGTTCGTGCCTCACGATCTGGCAGGTCAGGAAGCTATGGCAGAAGATATGGGTGTCACTGTGCAGGAGATTCAACAGCGTGTGGCTAACTTGAGTGAGAGCAACCCAATGCTGGGACATCGTGGTTGCCGTTTGGGTAACACCTATCCTGAAATCACTGCTATGCAGACACGTGCCATTCTGGGTGCTGCCATCAAGCTGCGCAAGGAGGGTTACGACCCACGTCCAGAAATCATGGTGCCTCTGATTGGTATGGTCAATGAGTTTGATGTGCAGGAGAAAGTGATCCGCGAGACTGCTGAGAAGATGTTCAAGGACGAGGGTATTGTGGTTCGTTTCCGCATCGGTACTATGATTGAGATTCCTCGTGCTGCCCTGACAGCCGACAAGATTGCCAAGCATGCTGAATACTTCAGCTTCGGTACCAACGACTTGACTCAGATGACCTTCGGTTATAGCCGCGACGATATTGCCAGCTTCTTGCCAGTATATCTGGAGAAGAAGATCTTGAGTGTTGACCCATTCCAGGTACTCGACCAGGAAGGTGTTGGCCAGCTCATCGACATGGCTGTGAAGAAGGGTCGTGCCACCCGTCCAGAGCTTATCTGCGGTATCTGCGGTGAGCATGGTGGTGAGCCATCATCTGTTAAGTTCTGCCACCGTGTAGGCTTGAACTACGTGAGCTGCTCACCGTTCCGTGTGCCTATCGCTCGTTTGGCAGCCGCTCAGGCCGCTGTTGAGGACCTCATTGCTGAAGAGGCTGAGAAGAAGCGCAAGAAGGCAGAGGCTCAGGCAAAAGGATAATCAATAATGCCTATATAATGAAGAAGGGGAAGCGTAAATGCTTCCCCTTTTTCTTTTTTTGCTCCACCTCCTTAATGTCACAATGTCAATGTCACTTTGTCGATGAATAAAAAACATGAGACTGACCCCGATGTGAGGTCAGTCTCTTTGCTTTTGCAAGGCTCCTTTAGAGGTAGGCCATACAACTCGTTACGCCTAAGCTGGTGGCTATGGCAGTGAGGATGGCGATAGCCGTTTGAATAATGAATTTCCAAGTTTCTTTTCTCATAGTAGTTACGTGTTTTAGTTGATAAATGAGTGAACTGTCTATGCTCTTCGCCTCATGGATGTGCCGGCAGCTGACTGCGAGCAGATATGCTGCTTACACACATCCATCAAGGCTATCGAGCTTTACGGTTTAGATCTGCATGCCGTCGCCACCACCGTTGTCACCACCGGTATTTCCACCTGAGTTACCGCCTGTGTTGCCGTTGTTGTCGCCAGACGTGCCAGTACCATCGTCGATGGTTGCATCGTCAGTTGAGGTGACACGACGTATCACAGCGCCATTGCGGTCGTAGCAGGTAATCTGTACCTGGGTTGCCTTCAGTTCGTCCTTCACTTCCACTGCCGGGGTGAAGATGATACGACGTGTCTTGATCAGTGAACTCTTCACATCGTTCACGTCGGCCACCGTCTGAGCCGAGAGGCCAAATCGCATGTTACCCAATCCGGGCAGTGCCACAGAGTGGCCTTCGGTAGCCCATGCCTTGATAACTTCGCCAGCGGCGTCCCAGCAGGCCTGCATCACACCTTGACTTACGCCAGAGCGCAGTGCTGCCTCACGGATAACTTTCTCTTGCGAGAGGGTTGAATACAGCTCAGGCTGCATCTGATAGCGGTAGGTTCCCGCATGCTTGCCAATCTTTTGCAAGCGTTCCATAGCTTTGATTCTAATTGCCATAGTTTTGTTGGTTTTAAAAGGTTAATACTTGTGTTGGTAATCTCTGCCAAAATCGACCTCCATTTTTCGCAGTGCGCTGGAATTTTTGCTTGTGCGCGCTCTCGCAATTGTTCCACTTCGCTGTCGCAAATTTCCCTCGGTTTTGACAATACAAAGATACTACACGAAAACCGCGATACCAAAATTAGGCAACTGTAGAATGTGAAAATCTGTTAACATATTCCGCGTCTGTAGTGAGTCATTTTTTATGTACGGCGCAGACATCGTGACACGGACAATGTGACAATAAGGGTGTGCAACTCACGAAAGTAGGACTGAAAAAGTTTATTATATTTATATAATAAAAATTCTACTCTCTATATTTTTGACTTTTGAGACTACCTTAATGTCACAAAGTCAAAGTCACATGGTCGCAAATACATCCAAAATAGCTTTGCCATCTAAGGATTATTGACTATCTTTGCAATGTCAACCATTATTGGAACAAAATGAGCAAGATTAAATCATATAAACAACTTGAGAATGAGACCGCTGACATGAGAGTCAGTGATCCTGCAGTAGCTTATGCTACAGTTGTAAATTCAGCAATGCCCGACGGATTACCATACGCTAACATAGAAAACGGTACGCTACAAGTTTCTCAGGATATTGAAGCGGAGATTGCAGAGGTAGAGCGTGGAGAGACAGTATCGATGAACGAATTTAACTCTATGTTTGCAAAATGGCTCGATTGACTATCCTGGGCATAGGCCTTACTGCATAAAAACCTATAAAACTGTACATTAAAAAAAAGTTTGAAAAATAAGGTGTATATCCTTTGCCAGCTCACTTATATTTCCGTACCTTTGCCTGAAAAATATGTTTATGTTATATGGAACGAATTAATTTTCAACCAATAGTCGATATATATCAAGGAGATTGCCTCAAAGAGTTGCAGTACATTCCCGATAACACAGTGGATCTGATTGTTACCTCACCGCCTTATGCAGATCAGCGAAAATCAACTTATGGTGGTATTAAAGCAGATGAGTACGTTGAATGGTTTCTACCGATATCTGAGCAATTGCTTAGAGTATTGAAGCCTACAGGAACTTTCATATTGAATATCAAAGAAAAAGTTATTAATGGGGAGCGCAGCACTTATGTGCTTGAGTTGATTTTGGCTATGCGCAAATTGGGCTGGCTATGGACAGAGGAGTTTATTTGGCACAAAAAGAATTGTTATCCAGGTAAATGGCCAAATAGGTTTCGTGATGCATGGGAGCGACTACTTCAATTTAATAAAAGCAAAAATTTCAATATGTATCAAGAGGCTGTCATGGTTCCCACAGGTGACTGGGCAAAAACAAGATTAAAAAATCTTAGTGAAACTGACAAACATCGAGACAACTCAAGAGTAATGAGTGGCTTCGGTAAAAATATATCCAACTGGGTGGGTAGAGAGTTGTCTTATCCAACAAATGTTATACATTTGGCTACTGAGTGTGGAAATAAAAATCACAGTGCTGCTTTCCCTGAAGCACTCCCTACTTGGTTCATAAAATTATTCACTCAAGAAGGAGATTGGGTGTTAGATCCTTTTATGGGAAGTGGGACAACTAATATTGCTGCTACAAAATTACAAAGAAATAGTATAGGAATAGAGTTATTAGCTGACTATTACAATCATGTAAAAGAGTTATTTAAACAGAATACATTATTTAATCATTTTTCGTATGAACCAACAGCTGTTAAAAAAAGTTACCCAATACGTGAAAGAGAATATAGCCTCTTTCCATCAGAGTCGGATTTCAAAGTTGGAGAAGCTTAAACTTAACGATTTTATAAATCGCAAAAATCCATATCTATACAAAGCTAAGTATCTGACAACTGCTGGTGATGTAGTGAAAAGTTGGGCAGATGCGTTTTTGTCATCTGCAGAGGAAACAATTTTTGGAGATTGGTTGGAGGGATTGGCCATTTTTGTATGTTCTGAGGTTTATGGAGGTAGAAAGTCTTCTACAAAGGGTATTGATTTAGAGTTCGATAAGGATAATATACGCTATATTGTCTCAATAAAGTCTGGCCCTAATTGGGGAAATAGTACGCAGATTGCCAAAATGCGTGATGATTTTAAAATAGCTAAGAAGACGTTACGAACCAGTAAGTCTGGATTGATTATACAAGCTATAAACGGTTGCTGTTATGGGAAAGATAAAACTCCTGATAAAGGAGACTATATTAAGTATTGTGGGCAAGACTTTTGGTTTTTTATTTCTGGTGAAAAGTCACTCTATACAGATATCATTGAACCTTTATCTACCAATGCCAAAGAACAAAACGAAGCATATCTCGTTGAATATGGCAAAATGATTAATAAGATAACAAAAGAGTTTATAGCTTTTTATTGTCTTGAGGATGGGAGTATTGATTGGCAAAAGATATTAGAACTCAATTCAAAAAGTACTTCTGGAATAGCATAAATTTAAAATAAAGCAAGAATACTTTGCTAATCCCCGTGTTATTTTTGTTCCTTTGCCACATTCTTAACAAAGTTATAATCAGATTGTGGATATTTGGCTAAAGTGAATGATGAGCAATGTAAATAGAGATATTATATAATAGTTCAATTACAGATAAAAAGATGCCGAGTAAAGAAAGAGAGTATATTGACAGGATGAAACGAGAATGTATTTCACCAATTGAAATACAAAGGGAGATAATTGCTCGCTATGGAACAAATGTAGATGAAAAGATGAGCTTCGATGAAGCGAATGATATCTATTATAAGGTTCTTCAATGGGCTTTGTGGCATAACATAGCTGTTCAGGATTACATGGCTTTTGGCTGTGGAAAACATATAGATAATTGTGATGAACATAATCCACAACCTTTTGTGAGTAAAGTGATTGAAACTGTTGATATAGTAGCAAATCATCTTACAAGGGGAAAAGAATTGGGATTAAATGATTTGGAACAACAGGTGATAGATACTTTGTGGAGCTGGATTCCTCATAACTACCAGGAGAATTATGTGGCTTGTACGCGCGAAGTTAGTAAGGTAATTAAGCGCCTGCTTCCACAGGAAACAGAACCTAGGACAGAAGAAGGATATTATGATTATTGCGGTTTTGTTATAGATGAAATTAAGCAAATATCTCAGCGATATGATGTGGAGTTTGATTCATCTGACGAGAGCCTTACAGTTGGCTATTTTCAAGAATGGCTGTCTGAAGAATACGGTTTAATTTTAGATGATGCTTGGGATAGAGAGGTATGATAAATCAGATATGCAACACTTCCAATGTAAATGAAATGTTTTCACGCGCGATGCAAAAGCGTATGGAGATGATGTTACTTAATGCTGACAGATTGTTCTCAATTGGCTGGCTTCGTAAACAGGTATGGCAAGAATTAATTAATTGTACAAAAGAGAAACCTGCTACAGAATATGGTATTTACAAATTTGTACTTCAAAAGAGTAATGAAAGGCTTTTTATGTGGCAGTTCTTGTCTGTTTGTTATAAGTCTTTGGACGACATTAAACGAATAATAGAAAACGCTTATGATGACAAAAGTGCAATAGAGGAATTGTTAGAAGAACGAGATGATCTTATAAGAGAATTTGCATTTATGCCACTTTCGAGAACTTGGGAAAATGTGAAGAATGATAAAGAGTCGTGGTGTAAATTCGCTAGTAGAATCCCATTTGGAGAGGTAAGTAAACAAGATGAGATTTCACACTTCTTTTATATTCTTGACAGGATCGGTATTATAACTGATATTGTTTGTCGTAGGGCACATGAGTACGAACTTACTGTTGATTATAGTTTTTTAGATGGGTATGAAAGGCAAAAACGGCGTGGTCAACTTAATGATGAATTACTGGTAAAAGCTTTTGAAGAGTGGGCCTCATTTTTAAATAGTCAGAGTGCGTGGACTGTGGCTTTCTGCGTGCTCCGTGATGAATTTGGCTATACTAATGCGAGCCAGTTTGAAAGAGATTTAGCTCAATTAAAATTCAATAAGATGTTGCCAGACTGCCCAAGTGGTACAATCTCAAAAACATTAAGCAATAATAAATATATGACTAGACCTATTACGAAATGGCCAGTAGATAAGAAATACACTAAATCTGCACAGACTCTCAAATCAATTATCAAAAAACTCCTTGAATCATAACATAGTTTCTTGATATCATTCTGATTCTTTTGTTTAGGATTAGAAAAAGTTTCATAACTTTCCATATTACTTTCTGACGTATCCCCAACTATTGGGTATACGTTTTTTTACCCCCTACCTTTGCATCAGCGAAACCAGAAAAGCGGATGCAAGGTCGCAATGCTTATTCCCTGGTTTCCCAACAAAAGAATGTCTAAAAGACTGAATTTAAAAGCGACATGGAGAGCCATCCATGCCGAGCGTGACAAACAGCAGATGGCAAAGGTGAACCACTGCAGGGTGTATAACCATCACAACATTCACCTCTATTAATCAACCAGGGTGAAGTGAGCTGAAGAAATCTCATGAGGTAAAGCTGGCCAGCGTTTCAAAGGCTTCTTCTCTCACAAAATTACCCTTATGCGTAAATTATTCAAAAAACAGATTTTACAACAGAACGTCCAGATGGACGGTAGTATTAATTTCCAAACTAACGGTGATATCAATGTGTATCCATGTCCGTGGGAGAGTGATAAGCAGGTAACCAACGGTAAGCGTGTCAACTATCGGGGAGGCATATCGGTGGATGCCGATGGCAGAACGCGCGTGAAGCGATATAATGTGGGCGCTAACGGACCTATCCACGAAACACTTTACGAAACTGCTCACGGAGCTGTGAAGATGAACCGTCCACGTATAGAAATGACGCCCACTGGGAAATACAGACGACTTGACAGAGAGTATGTATATGTAACGTTTAAGTTTCCGAAAAAATACGGAATGACGCTTACGAAGGCTCTCTATGCAGAGGAAGCAGATCAGATTATGTCATTCTTTAAGACCAGAAAGGAGGAAACTATATGGCAGCAGCAGTAAGAAGTAAGTTTTTTACCTGTATCGGCAAGGGGCACGGCGCCCCTGCCGTTCCCGTCACACAGGAAGAGTGGGAGAAGCTGCGCAGCGAAGCGTGGCTGGTGCAGATGTGCGAACGCATTAAGAAGGGCGACGAGGAATTGAAACATCGTTTACCTGTATGGACACCTCATTGTGCTGAGTTCAAAGACAATCATCGTGCCATAGCCGATGCCGTGAAGCCATTGAACCGCTTGATGCTGGACTTCGATGAAAAGGGGCATACCGACGAGATTATCGCCAAGATGGGACTGGAATTCGATGGCATCATGGGACATAGTACCTGCCAACCGCTGATTCCTTTGTTGGTGGAAGAATCTGTAAGAGGCGGTACGCATGTGCTGGTGGAAATGCCAGAAGGCATGACGGTTGAGGAAGCCCAGGAACTGATGAAGCAAATCACTGGCTTCGAACCTGACAAGGCCGTGAAGGATGTGGCAAGATGTATATATATGGTGCCTTACTTCCACACCCGTTATGTCAATCCTCAGCTTTTTGAGGTATCTGAGGGATGTGAGCGCAAATCTGCGCCGACATCCAACGAGGGAGAAGCCGCATCGGAAAATAGATTGAGTGACACTGAGCGCAAAATTGCGCCGAGTGAAGCACAGGAGGGATGTGAGCTGAAATTTCAGCCGACATTCAAAGGCATCCCTTACTCTTCTATTATTGCCGAGTACTGGAGTCGTACTGGTGGCGAGCCACAAGAGGGTGAACGCAACGTGAAGCTACATAAGTTGGCGGTGAACCTGCGTGCCATCTGTGACAACAAGAAAGACTTGCTGATGGCGGTAATGCCTCGTTTCGGCCTTTCGGAAGCAGAACTGAAATCGGTGGTGGATTCAGCTTGCAAGGATGAGCCAAAAGGCATCAGTAAGGTAATGCAGACCATCATCCAGCAATTGGAAGCAGGACAAGACTATAATGGAGATGACGATGCGCCATCAGCATCCGTCAATGATTCATTGCCAACGGTCAATGTGAAAGCCTTACCCATAGGCTTGAAAGAAAGTCTTGTAGGCATACCTGCCTCGATGCACATGCCTGTGCTCTGTGGGGTGCTACCCATTGCAGCCACTTATGCCGACCAGGTAGAGGTAGAATACTGCGACGGCAATACTCACCGCTTGGGACTGATGTCGATTATTCGTGGTGAGCAGGCATCAAACAAGAGTGTAGTGAAGAATGTGGTTGACATCTGGAAGCGTCAGTTAGATGAAGAAGATGCTCTATCGCGTAAGCGTGAAGAAGAGTGGAAGGAGCGCAAGAAGAGTCGCAAGGCCAACGAGAAAGCACCTGATGACCCTCATGTATTGATTCGTCTGCTGCCTGTAACCGTAAGTTGCTCTACGCTGTTGAAGCGTCTCAAGAACGCTGGCACTCATACGTTGTATAGCTTCTGCGAGGAGCTCGACACCCTGCGCAAAACCAACGGTGCCGGTAGCTGGAGCTCGAAGTATGATGTCTATCGCATGAGCTTTGATCATGGCGAGTGGGGACAGGACTACAACTCAGACCAAGCTGAATCTGGTGTGGTGAAGGTAGCCTACAACTGGACCATGCTTGGCACCAACGGCGCATTGCACAAATGCTTCAAACAGGATAATATCGAAAATGGTTTGTCGTCAAGAATCCTCGTGGCTGAGATGCCTGACAGTAGCTTCTCGAAGATGATCAAGTTTACGAAGCGATCTGCTGAAGATGAGGCAAGAATCCAGCAAGCAGTAACACAACTGCGCTCATTCAGTGGCTTGGTGGATGTGCCTCGCTTGCGCAAAGGTATCGAGGACTGGGTAGAGGAGAAACGTGTGGAGGCAGCCAAGGACATCGACCATGTAAAGGACGTATATCGCAAACGTGCTGCCGTAATAGGCTTCCGTTGTGGTGTGGTGTTCCACCTGCTTTCCAGCAAGGACAAGGAGTCGAAAGCCTGCGTTGAGTTTGCAGTGACGATGGCAGAATATTGCCTGAGACAACAGATAGCTGCTTTTGGCGAAAGCATGCGAAACCAACTGATAGAAGCACGCAACGAATGCCAACGCTATAGTGCCAACCATAGTGTGTTCGACCAGCTACCACCGTTATTCTCGATGGACGACCTGCGCCCACTGAAACAGGGCTTCTGCAACGAACCAGGAATGAGGAAAATCATCTCTCGCTGGGGGCACGACAACTGGATAGAGAAGGTGGATAAGAACCATTGGCGCAAGTTGACTGCTGAGACTTTGTGACGAAAGACATTGTGACATTAAGCTAATTAGTAAATTATGGAATTATATTTGACAAGAATAGCTAAGCGCAAGACCTATACCATTGGTAGGCTTGCCATCGATGAATCTACTTACTTCTGCGATACGTTGGAACCACCGGTACTGGAGATGAAGACTACTGTAAGCAAAGCAGCTGTGCTACGCTCACCAAAGAAGGTGCAGTCGCTCAAGCCCTTTGCCATACCCGAAGGGCGATATGCAGTGGTCATCAGTTACTCGCCTAAGTTCCAGAAATGGTTGCCCGTACTATTGGGAGGGCCTGACTTCAATCACCTCTTCCAAGGCATTCGCATCCATGCTGGTAATACCGTTGCCGATACTGAGGGCTGCATCCTAGTGGGGCAGAACTTGAAAAAGGGGATGGTGCTCAATTCCAACAACTGGCTGTACCGCCTGAAGATGAAAATCGTTGAGGCCAAAGACAGAGGCGAAGCCGTGTGGCTCACCATTAGGTGACCATCTCAATACAGACAGCAGCATTGACTGCTATGAGCACAACTTCGTGCATGGGGTATGGACCCATCTTTATGTAAGACTTGAGCCTTCGTACAACGCGAAGGCTCTTTCTATGTTCTATTGAATCTTTTTCATCAATTCACCAGCTTTGATGTCATTCAAGCAAGTAAAGAAATAATCATATCTAGATTATAATAATCTAACCAGCGATTGACGAGGCGTTTACCTTCTTTACGAACTACTCGAATTTTTCGAGTAGTTCCCTTCTTTTTAAGCTCTTCAGAATTATAAATTTCTTGAATGTGATATGTTATTGTATTCTCTTTTACAGAGAAGAGATCCGCCATTTGTTGCTGAGTCAACCAAACGGTATCATCCTCCATCCTTACTTCCTTATTTACAATTGATAGCGCTAATAAATAAGGGACACAAAACTGTCACAGCTTCGTGTCCCTTTGCAAACATCAAACAATCGTGATTACCCTTTCAAACAGAGTACCCACATAAGTCAAAGGTATTTTATCGGATAAACAGTAACTCTCTATACTTTGGCAACGGCCACAGGCTGTCGTCAACAATCAGTTCCAGCTTGTCTATCTCATAGCGAATGGCATCAAACTTTGGCTCTATCGTGTCGTGGTAAGCAATGGCCTTTTCGCGTTCACCTTCTATCTTGTTGGCCACCTTGCGTGCATTGACGAGCTCTTCTACGCCTGCCTCTATGGTGCTGGTACGCATGGCAATCTCCTCAATAATCTTGAGGTTGCGGGCGTTCAGCTTCTCGGCCTTTGCAGCTGGGAACATCTTTGCTACGCTATCCACATTCTTCAACAATGCTGTCTGATAACGGGTAGCAACAGGAATGATGTGGTTCATTGAGATATCGCCTAATACTCGTGCTTCAATCTGCACCTTCTTGGTATAGGTTTCCCACTTCACTTCGTTGCGGGCTTCCAGTTCCTTGCGTGTCATCACGCCAAGGCTCTCAAACATCTGGACACTCTCTGGATCGAGGAAACGGTCAAAAATCTTAGGACATGATTTCTCAACATCGAGGCCTCGTTTTTCTGCCTCTGCCACCCACTCATCGCTGTAGCCATTGCCGTCGAATCGGATGGCCTTGCAGGTCTTGATATCTTCGCGCAGAACGTCGATGATGGCGTGGAATACAGGGCTGTGACCAGTCTCTACGAAATGATCCTGTGTCTCGGCGATGCGGGCATCAACACGCTTCTTGAAGTTAACCAGTGCTTCGGCAACGGCACTGTTGAGGGTAATCATCGCACTGGCACAGTTGGCCTCACTACCAACGGCACGGAACTCAAAACGGTTACCTGTAAAGGCGAACGGAGAAGTACGGTTGCGGTCGGTATTATCGATAAACAGTTCTGGAATTTCTGGGATATCCATCTTCATACCCTGTTTGCCGTCCATCGTGAAGATATTGTCTTTATCAGCCTTCTCTATATGGTCTAACAACTCTGAAAGCTGCTTGCCCAAGAATGACGAAATGATGGCAGGAGGTGCTTCGTTAGCGCCCAAACGGTGTGCGTTGGTGGCACTCATGATGGATGCCTTCAGCAGTCCGTTATGGCGATAGACACCCATCAGTGTTTCAACAATGAACGTGGCGAAACGCAGATTCTGCTCTGGAGTCTTGCCAGGGGCATGCAGCAGTACGCCGTTGTCGGTAGAGAGGCTCCAGTTGTTGTGCTTGCCACTGCCGTTGATACCTGCAAAAGGCTTCTCATGCAGCAAAACGCGGAACCCATGTTTGCGTGCCACTCTCTTCATTACCGACATGATAAGCATGTTGTGGTCAACCGACAGGTTGGTATCCTCGAAGATAGGAGCTAACTCAAACTGGTTAGGTGCCACCTCGTTATGACGTGTCTTGCAAGGAATGCCCAACTCTAACGCTTCGATTTCCAGTTCACGCATGAAAGCTGCCACGCGCTCTGAAATGGAACCAAAGTAGTGGTCGTCCATCTGCTGGTTCTTGGCACTATCGTGCCCCATCAGGGTGCGGCCCGTCAGCAACAAGTCAGGTCGTGCAGCATAAAGACCTTCGTCAACGAGGAAATATTCTTGTTCCCACCCAAGGTTCGATGTCACCTTTTTCACGCTGGGGTCGAAGTAGTGGCATACATCTTTTGCAGCCACATTCACGGCATGCAGTGCTTTCAGCAATGGTGCCTTGTAGTCAAGGGCCTCACCAGAGTAAGAGATGAAAACGGTGGGGATGCAAAGTGTGTCGTCGATAATGAATACAGGACTTGTAGGATCCCAAGCCGAATAGCCACGTGCTTCGAATGTGGAGCGGATGCCGCCCGAAGGGAAAGATGAGGCATCCGGCTCCTGCTGAACAAGCAACTTGCCTGTAAATTCCTCCACCATGCCGCCCTTGCCGTCATGCTCGATAAAAGAGTCGTGCTTCTCGGCTGTACCTTCTGTCAATGGCTGGAACCAGTGTGTATAGTGAGTGGCGCCCATCTCTGTAGCCCACTGCTTCATGCCAGCAGCTACGGCATCGGCTACCTGTCGGTCAAGGCGTGCGCCATTGTCCATTACATCAATCATCTTCTCATAAACATCCTTCTGGAGGTATTTGTACATCTTTTCGCGGTTAAATACTTTGCGACCAAAATACTTAGCTGGTCTGTCACTCGGTGTTTGTACGTCGAGAGGCTTTTTCTTGAATGCCTCACCGACAACCTGAAATCTTAATGTTTCCATAACTCAATTTATTTGTTTGTCCATTTTTCTATTCTTGCCAAAGCTTCTTCAGTCTTCTCATGGCTGCTAAAAGCGGTAAAGCGAACGTATCCTTCGCCAGCCGGACCAAAGCCAACGCCTGGCGTGCAAACTACATTGGCGCCATACAACAGGTTCTCAAAGAATTTCCAGGATGAGGTGGGTGCCATCGCACCAATCTCCTCTTGGTAGCTGTCGGGTGTACGCATCCAGATATAGGGAGCGTTTTCGCCACCGTACACCTCATAACCGAGACGGCGCAAGGTAGCCAGCATCATTTTTGCATTCTGCATGTAATAATCGATAGTGACTTTCACCTGTTCTTTCCCCTCTGGAGTATAGATGGCCTCAGCGGCACGCTGACTGATATAGCTGGTGCCGTTAAATTTGGTACACTGACGACGATACCACAGTGGGTTCAGGGGGATTCTCTCTCCTGATAAGGTGGAGGCAGTCAGTTCTTTAGGTACAACGGTGTAGCCACAACGTACGCCTGTGAAACCAGCCGTCTTTGAATATGAATGAAACTCGATGGCACAATGACGTGCACCACGTATCTCATAGATGGAATGTGGTATGTCTTCATCCTGGATATAAGCCTGGTAAGCGGCATCGTAAAGGATGAGTGCATCGTTCTTCAGTGCGTAGTTGACCCACTTGCGTAGTTCTGATTTCGTGATGACCATGCCTGTGGGGTTGTTGGGGTAGCAAAGGTAGATAACATCCACACGACGGTTAGGTATCTTAGGTACAAAACCGTTTTCTGCCGTGCAAGGCATATAGATAACGTTTGACCATTTACCATTTTCTTCTATTCCTGCACGACCTATCATTACGTTAGAGTCGATATAAACAGGGTAGATAGGGTCGGTAACTCCGATGGAATTGTCCCAGCGGATGAGTTCCTGGATGTTGCCAGTGTCTGATTTAGCCCCGTCGTTCACAAAAATCTCGTCGAGGTCAAGGTGAATGCCACGAGACAGAAAGTCGTTCTTTAAAATGGCTTCACGTAAGAATGGATAACCCTGTTCAGGGCCATATCCCCTAAATCCTTCGGCTGTGCCCATTTCGTCAGCCGCTTTGTGCATGGCCTCTATGACAGCGGGACAAAGAGGTTGTGTTACATCGCCAATGCCGAGTGATATTACATCTGCTTTGGGATGCATCACCTTAAAGGCGTTCACCTTCTTGGCGACGTCTGCAAACAGGTAGTTGTTTGACAGTTTCAGGAAATGTTCGTTTACTAAAGCCATAATCTGTTCTTGGGTTTAATTAGTTTGTTAGTTCAATTTCTCCTTCGAAAACAAAGGTAGCAGGACCAGTCATATAGACGTGCTGATCCGTTTCACGCCATTCGATGGAGAGTGTACCACCATCCATCACGATGTTTGATGTTCTACTTGCTTTTCCATTGACAGCAGCAGCAACAGCGGTGGCGCAGGCTCCTGTACCACATGCCTGAGTAATGCCACTGCCACGTTCCCATACACGGGTACGAATTGAACCATCGGACTGGATGCAAGCCAGTTCGATGTTACAACGTTGCGGGAAAGCGGAATGATGTTCTAATACAGGTCCTATTTCACCTACTTGATCTACGTTGTCAGTGAAGATAACATAATGGGGGTTACCCATGGAAACAAATGTACCCAACGACAACCCGCTGTTTGCTACGAATTGCGTTGCATCTTCCAACTTAGGTGTCAGCATATCTACAGTGACGCTTTCTACGGTATCACCATTCAGGTGTAACCACAAGGTCTTTATGCCTGAGAGCGTTTGTAGTCTGATTTCTTTCTTGTCTGTTAGGCCACGTTCATACAAATACTTTCCAATACACCTGGATGCATTGCCACACATCATGGCTTCTGACCCATCGGCATTGAAGATACGCATGGAAAAGTCTGCATCGGGAATAGATGGTTTACCAATCAGCACCAGACCATCGGAGCCAATGCCCTTGTAACGGTTGCTCCACTTAATGGCTGCTTCTGAAGGACAAGCCACCTCGTATTGCATCGTATTGACATAGATATAGTCGTTTCCACAACCATGCATCTTAGTAAATCCGATAATATGTGACCTTTTGCTATTCATCCTTTCCTGTATTTGTACTTTTTGTTATAATCTGGGTACAAAGATATGGCAAAATGTAATAACCAACAAAAGTATTGACTACTTTTTGTTTTAAAAAAAGACAATCAGCTATCAAACTATCATTATATTATCAACAATTCTTTTAGATTGTTGTTTCTGTTTGCTATAGTTGCCTTGTTTGTTACTATTTAATGGTTGACTTGATGTAATTGTCTGCTTTGATAGCTGTCTGACGTCCACTTGCCAAGGCACGTACAACGAGTGAAGCCCCATTGGCAGCATCACCACACACAAAAACATTCTCAGCATATTGTGGATGCTCTGGCTTGAGGAAGCCCATGGCAAGGAGCACCAGTTCGGCTTTGATGATTTCGGGCTTGCCTTTTTCTACCATGATGGGGCGTCCTCCTTCAGGGTTGGGTTGCCAGTCGATTTCCTGCACCTTTACACCAGTCAGTTTACCATCCTTACCCAAGAATTCAAGTGTGTTGATATTCCAACGTCTGGTACAACCCTCTTCATGGCTCGAAGTGGTCTTGAGGGTGCGTGGCCAATTTGGCCAAGGGTTCTGTGGGTCATCAGGTCCTTCAACAGGACGTGGCATAATCTCAATTTGAGTTACGCTCTTACAGCCTTGTCGATGGGCAGTGCCGATGCAGTCACTACCAGTGTCACCACCACCAATGACCAGCACATCCTTGTCTTTGGCTGTGATACGTTCGTCTTTCGAGAATTCCATTCCTGCCAGCACACGATTCTGTTGTGAAAGCAGTTCAAGGGCAAGGTGAACTCCCTTTAAGTCACGTCCAGGAATATTGAGGTCACGTGCTGTAGGTGTTCCTGTGGCGATGACGATTGCATCAAATTGAGAATTGAAAGTTGAGAATTGAGAATTATCAGTAACATCGATAGTCTCTCCATACTTAAATTCGATGCCTTCTTCTTCCATCAACCTCAGACGACGATCAATCAAAGCCTTGTTGAGCTTAAAGTTGGGGATGCCGTACCGCAACAGACCTCCAGCTGCTTCGTTCTTCTCGTAAACGGTAACAGTGTAACCCATCAAGTTCAGGTCGTTCGCTGCGGCTAAGCCAGCAGGTCCGGCACCTATAACTGCTACACGCTTGCCATTGCGCACAATGTCTTTTCTTGCTTGAATAAATCCCTCTTGGAAAGCCATCTCTGTAATGGCAGCCTCATCTTCACGATTGGTCGTGGGCTCGTGGTTATAATGGTTCAATACACATGCCTTCTCACAAAGGGCAGGACAAATGCGCCCTGTGAACTCAGGGAAGGGGTTGGTGCTGGAGAGCAAGCGATAAGCCAGTTCCCAGTCACCTTTGTATAATGCGTCGTTCCATTCAGGAGCTTTATTGCCTAATGGGCATGCCCAATGACAAAAAGGCACTCCGCAATCCATGCAGCGTGAAGCCTGCAGTTTGCGCTCACGTGTATTAAGTGTCTGCTCCACCTCTCCGAAATCGTGGATTCTATCGTGTACGGGACGATAGCCCGCTTCTTGGCGATGTATCTCTAAAAATGCTTTTGGATTTCCCATGATGAAAATTGAAAATTATATTTAATAATCGCGTTGGATGTCAGAAATCTTGTCTCTTAGTTTCTGCATCTGTTCCTCTTGCAACACGCGTTTGTACTCGATAGGCACTACTTGGATAAACTCCTCGCAATAGTGATTCCAGTCGTCCAACATACGGCCCGCCAATGCTGAACCTGTATGCAGATAATGCTGACGAATCAGTTCGAGCAACTCCTTGCGACTGATACTGTCCTCAACGAGTGAGAGTTCCACCATGTCCATGTTGCAGAAATAATCGAAGTTATGGTTCTTGTCCCATACGTAAGCCACGCCACCACTCATACCGGCAGCGAAATTACGTCCTGTTTCGCCAAGAACCACCACACGACCGCCAGTCATGTACTCACAGCAATGGTCGCCAGCTCCCTCAATGACTGCAATGGCACCAGAATTGCGAACAGCAAAACGTTCACCGACTTTACCATTTATATACAGTTCTCCAGAAGTGGCTCCATAAAGACCTGTGTTACCTGCGATGATATTGTCTTCTGCATGGAATACACTATTGCTTCTGGCTGGTGGAAGGATGCTGATACGTCCTCCTGAAAGACCTTTACCGAAATAGTCGTTGCATTCACCTTCCAACTTGAGGTTAAGGCCATGAACAGCAAAGGCACCAAACGACTGACCTGCAGAACCTTTAAACTTAATATTAATAGTCTCATCAGGCAGTCCTTTTTCTCCATATTTCTTTGCTATGATACCTGACAACATCGTCGTTGTGGCACGGTCAGTATTTCGGATAGCATAGTCAAGGGTAACTTCCTCCTGCTGGTCGATGGCCTTCTGTGCAGCCTTGATAATCTCCTCATCCTTCACGCCACTGACCTTGGTGAAGGCACCACGATCCCAATACAATGCCTTCTCGGTCTCAGACTTATATAGCAAACGACCAAAATCGATGGTCTTTTGTTTGTCAGTTGCATGGGTGGTATTGACCTTTATCAGTTCGGTGTGGCCAATAATCTCTTTCAGACTATGCACTCCTATTTCGCTCAGATATTCACGTACCTGCTCAGCCAAGAAGGTGAAGAAATTCACTACGTATTCTGCACGTCCTTGGAAATGCTTTCGCAGTTCCGGATGCTGCGTTGCCACACCCATCGGACAGGTGTTTGTGTTGCACTTTCGCATCATCACACAACCCAATACGATAAGTGGTAGCGTGCCGAATGAGAACTCATCAGCTCCTAACATTGCCATGATGATTACGTCCTTGGCAGTCTTTAACTGTCCGTCTGTCTGTAAACGAACCTGGTTGCGCAGACCATTCCTCACAAGTGTCTGCTGTGTCTCAGCCAATCCAATCTCAGGGGAAATACCTGCAAAGCGGATAGAGCTGGCAGGAGAAGCACCAGTACCACCTTCAGCGCCACTGATAACGATGAGGTCGGCCTTGGCTTTTGCCACACCAGCAGCGATTGTTCCCACACCACTCTCTGCTACAAGTTTCACACTCACGGCAGCAGTGGGGTTGATATTCTTCAAGTCGAAGATCAGTTGCGCCAAATCCTCGATACTGTAGATATCGTGATGAGGAGGAGGTGAGATGAGTGAGATGCCAGGAATGGCATTACGTGTTTTTGCAATGATGTCGTTCACCTTGAATCCCGGCAGCTGTCCACCTTCTCCAGGTTTTGCTCCCTGTGCCACTTTAATCTGTATTTCCTCAGCATTCACCAGATACTCGGCAGTCACGCCAAAGCGTCCGCTGGCAATCTGCTTTGTCTTGCTCGACAGGGAAACGCCATCCACCTCTGTATGGTAACGTGCGTTATCCTCGCCGCCTTCACCCGTATTGCTTCGGGTACCTAATTTATTCATGGCGATGGCCAACGCCTCGTGCGCTTCAATGCTCAGTGCGCCAAAACTCATGGCACCTGTCACAAAATGCTTCACGATGCTTTCTACTGGTTCCACCTCTTCCAGAGGGATGGGGTTGGCAGCTTTCTTCCATTCAAATAAGTCGCGAATGAAGATAGGACTTTCTTTCTTATCAACCATCTCAGCCCACTCTTTAAACTTCTTATAGCTGCCCAGTCTTGTGGCCAACTGCAAATTGGCTATTGTCTCTGGGTTCCAGGCATGCAGGATGCCATCCTTTCGCCAAGAGAACTGTCCTTGGTTTTGTAAGATGGTTTGTTTTTGGGCAGCATCATGCATGCGAATGGCATCGCGTGCAATCTCTTTCAATCCTATGCCGCCGATGGTGCTTACCTCCGTACCAAAGTATCTTCTCAGCAAATCTTCGCTCAGTCCGATGCTCTCGAAAATCTTAGCACCACGGTAAGAGCGTATGGTGGAGATGCCCATCTTCGACATGATTTTCTTCAGACCTTTATCAATTGCCTTGATATAGTTCTTCTCAGCTGTGGCATATTCTTCCTGAATCTTTCCTTTCTTCACCAGGTCATCGAGAATGGCAAATGTCATATACGGACACAAAGCTGATGCACCATAACCAAGTAACAGCGCTGCATGCATGGTTTCACGAATCTCGCCACTCTCAACAATCAGGGCGGTTTGAACACGTTTGCCCACACTTATCAGATAATGATGAACGGCAGAAACAGCCAGCAATGAAGGGATGGCAGTATGTTTATCGTCAATGTTGCGGTCAGAAAGAATAATGTAGTTCACTCCTTCATCTACGCTTGCTTCTGCTTCTTTGCAAAGTTCGTCAAGCGCTTGACTCAGTCCGTTCTCTCCTCTATCCACCTCAAAGAGTGTATCCAGCTTCTTTGTTTTGAAGCCCTTGTAACGGATGTTGCATAAAATATCAAGCTGTGTATTTGTCAGAATTGGTTGCGGCAAACGTACCATCTTGCAGTTGCTGGCATCGGGTGTCAGGATGTTGGTACCCACTGCACCGATATATTCCGTCAAACTCATTACCAATTCCTCGCGGATAGGATCGATGGCAGGGTTTGTTACTTGGGCAAACTGTTGACGGAAATAGTTGAAAAACAACTGTGGACGATCACTGATAATAGCCAAAGGAGTGTCATTGCCCATTGCAGATACCGGTTCTTGGGCAGCTGTTGCCATCGGAACAATGGTTCGGTCGATATCTTCTTGACCGAAGCCGAAGTTCACCAGTTTGCTTTCAAGGTTGCTCACGCTGTTCTCCACATGGCGACCGCTCTTCAGCTTTTCCAGTTGCACGCGGTTTTCATTCAACCATTTCTGATATGGATGTGCTTTTGCCAGTTGCTCTTTGATTTCTCCGTCGAAGTAAATCTTTCCCTCCTGGGTATCTATGAGCAATATCTTTCCTGGTTGCAGGCGACCTTTACTTACCACGTCACCTGGTTCGAAGTCCATTACACCCACTTCAGATGCCACCACCATCATGCCTTGTTTGGTAATCGTGTAACGACTGGGTCGCAGACCGTTTCTGTCGAGCATACCCCCGGCATAACGCCCATCGGAGAAGAGCAGTGCTGCAGGACCGTCCCATGGCTCCATCAGAATGGAGTGATACTCGTAAAATGCTTTCAGGTCTTCGCTGATGGGGTTCTTGTCATTGAAACTCTCAGGCACCAATATTGCCATTGCTTGCGGTAGTGTCAGACCACTCATCATCAGAAACTCAAACACATTGTCAAGACTAGCCGAATCACTCATGCCCTCTTGCACAATAGGTCGCAGGTCTTTGATGTCACCTAATGCTTCGCTATTCAGCACGCTCTCACGAGCTTTCATCCAGCCGCGGTTGCCACGAATGGTATTGATCTCTCCGTTATGTGCTAACAAGCGGAAGGGCTGGGCCAACGACCATGTAGGGAATGTATTTGTGCTAAAACGTGAATGCACCAGCGCCAATCCGCTTGTAAAGTAAGGGTTAGAAAGGTCGGGGAAATAACGCCGCAATTGTCCGCTGGTAAGCATACCTTTATAAATAATGTTCTTGCTCGACAGCGAACAAACATAGAAGTCTTTGTTCTTGATGCGGTTTTCTATCCTCTTCCTTATTTTATATAAGATGCGATCCAGCTTATCAGCCTGTTCTTCTGTCGCACCTGTCACGAATATCTGTCTGATTTCCGGTTCCACCTCCTTGGCAGCCTTGCCCAATACCTCCGGACAGGTAGGTACCACTCTGACATGCATCAGTTGCAGTCCCTCACGCTCTATCTCCTCAATCATCACACTCAAGATACCCTCTTGAGCCTGACTGTCTTTAGGCAAAAACACAAGTCCGGTGCCATAGTGCCCTTTTTCTGGTACAGGAATACCCTGCAAAAGAATGAACTCATGTGGAATCTGTACCATGATGCCAGCACCGTCACCCGTTTTGTCACGTGTCTCAGCTCCACGGTGCTCCATATTTTCAAGTACCTTTAATGCATTGTCAACCAGTTCATGGCTCTTTCCGCCATGAATATTAACTATCATCCCCACGCCACAAGCATCATGTTCATAGGAAGATTGGTATAGTCCTTTTTCTTGATTTTGTTTGTTACATTTTGTCATATTATCCGAAAAATTACTTTGCTTTATGCTTGAATTCTTGCGCAAAGTTATGACAAAAAGAAATTAACTTAAATGAATTGATAACTTTTTTGTTTCTTGAATTTGGTCTATTCTTTCGATTTATAACTAAACAAGATAATTTAACTGACATAATAACACATGATTTCCTAATTATTCTTATAGATTATTACAAACACTGAAATTTAACAATCAAAGCGAAAGCGTTTTTGTGGTGTTGCTGATAATAAAAAATAACTTTGTCAGCGTTTTATGACATAAGCAAACTGTCAAACAATCTATCAAACAATGCGACATGGAATCTAAGTATATATTTATCACTGGAGGCGTAGCTTCATCATTAGGGAAGGGCATCATCTCGGCATCGCTGGGAAAGCTCCTGCAGGCCCGTGGGTACAACATAACTATACAAAAGTTCGACCCATATATCAACATTGACCCAGGAACCCTGAATCCCTATGAGCACGGGGAGTGCTATGTGACTGCTGATGGTATGGAAACCGACTTGGACCTAGGTCACTACGAACGCTTCACGGGTATTGAGACCACACGCGACAACAGCGTCACTACCGGGCGCATTTATCTGAGTGTCATAGAGCGTGAAAGACGTGGTGACTATTTGGGAAAGACCATTCAGGTAGTGCCTCATATCACCGACGAGATTAAACGACGTATCCTGCTGAATGCCACCAAACAACCGCTCGACTTTGTCATCACAGAGATAGGCGGTACTATTGGCGATATTGAGAGTCAGCCGTTCTTGGAAGCCATCCGTCAACTTAGGTGGGAACTGGGGCCCCAGCGGGCACTCAACGTACATCTGACCTACGTGCCTTATCTGGCAGCGGCGGGTGAGCTAAAGACGAAGCCCACTCAGACAAGCGTGAAGCAGTTGCAGGGATTAGGTATTCAGCCAGAGGTGCTGGTGCTTCGTACCGAGCATGATTTGAGCGACCACATACGAGAGAAGGTGGCGCACTTCTGTAATGTAGAAGTACCGGCTGTGATACAAAGTCAGGATTTACCTTCCATCTATGAAGTACCTGTGAATATGCTTCGACAGGGACTTGATACAGTTATCCTGCAAAAGTTGGGCATGAAGCAGATTAAAGAGCCTGAATTAGGTCCATGGAATGATTTCCTGGAACGAAGAAAGAAAGCCACAAAAGAGATAAAGATTGCTTTGGTAGGCAAATACGATTTGCAAGACGCTTATAAGAGCATCATCGAGAGCCTTGCCCATGCGGGAACGTACAACGACCGCAAGGTGAAGGCTGTCTTCGTGAATAGTGAGAACATTACCAACGAGAATGTCAGTGAGCAGTTGCAGGGCATGGCAGGTGTCGTTATCTGTCCGGGCTTCGGCTCCCGAGGCATCGAGGGAAAGATTATCGCTGCCGAATATACCCGCACCCACGATATTCCTACCTTCGGCATCTGTTTGGGCATGCAGATGATGGTCATCGAGTTTGCCAGAAACGTGCTGGGCTACAAAGATGCAAATAGCAGCGAGATGGACGTGCATACCCCACACAACGTCATTGATATGATGGAGGAGCAGAAGAGCATTACCCAAATGGGTGGCACGATGCGACTGGGTGCCTACGAGTGTCAGTTGGTGAAAAACAGTAAGACCTGGGAGGCATATAGCAAGCAAAACATCATCAAGGAACGCCATCGTCATCGCTTTGAGTTCAATAACCGCTACCAGGAGGAATATGAATCCAATGGTATGAAGTGCGTAGGCATCAATCCCACTACCAACCTGGTAGAGATAGTGGAGATTCCTGCATTGAAATGGTATATCGGTACGCAGTTCCATCCTGAATACTCATCAACGGTGCTGCATCCGCACCCGTTGTTTATGTCGTTTATAAAAGCCTGCATCGATGGAACAGCTGAAGCATGAATGTGGTGTGGCGTTGATTCGCCTGTTGAAGCCATTGAGCTATTACGAACAGAAATACGGCACCTGGCGGTACGGACTGAACAAGCTCTATTTGTTGATGGAGAAACAGCATAACCGAGGCCAGGAGGGTGCTGGCGTGGCGTGTGTGAATCTTGATGCGCCCGCAGGAGAGGAGTATATGTTCCGAGAGAAGGCCGAGGGAAAGGATGCAATTACGGAAAACTTCAAGCGGATGGATGATTCCTTTGCCGGACAGCTCTATATGGGACATCTGCGCTATTCTACCACAGGCAAGAGCGGCTTGCAATATGTGCATCCTTTCTTGCGACGAAACAACTGGCGAGCCAAGAACCTCTGTCTGTGTGGCAACTTCAATATGACCAACATCGACGAGGTTTTTTCTTTTCTTACGGCTCAAGGTCAGTCGCCTCGTGTCTATGGCGACTCCTACATCACACTGGAACTGATGGGACATCGTTTGGATCGAGAGGTGGAAAGGTTGTTTGCCGAAGCAAAGGCACAAGGGTTGGAAGGTACCGACATCACTCTGTATATCGACAATCATGTAGAGGTAGCCAATGTGCTGAAGACCACCATGCCCCATTTTGATGGCGGCTATGTGATGTGTGGACTGACAGGTTCTGGTGAGATGTTTGCGGTGCGCGATCCATGGGGTATCCGCCCTGCTTTCTTCTATCAGAACGATGAGGTGGTGGTGCTGGCCAGTGAGCGACCAGTCATTCAGACCACTTTTGACCTACAGGCTTCAGACATACAGGAGTTGCAGCCAGGACAATCGCTGATTGTCCGCAAGAGTGGTGAATGTTGTCTAGCGCAGATCCTTCCTGTCCAACAATTCTCGGCATGTTCGTTCGAGCGCATCTATTTTAGTCGTGGTTCCGACTGCGACATCTACCAAGAGCGAAAACGTTTAGGTGAACAGCTTACGCCAGCCATCATTCAGGCGATTGAGGGCGATATGGTGCATTCGGTATTCTCTTATATCCCCAATACTGCGGAGGTGGCTTTTCACGGTATGACAGATGGCTTGCGACGACTTGACCACGACGTGAGGATAGAGAAGGTGGTGTGGAAAGACATCAAACTGCGCACGTTCATCAGCGACGGTGCAGAGCGCAACGACCTTGCTGCCCATGTGTATGACATTACCTACGGTTCAGTCAAATCTTACGAAGATAATCTGGTCATCATCGACGACAGCATCGTGCGAGGTACTACCCTCAAGGAAAGTATCTTCAAGATTCTTGACCGCTTGCACCCCAAGAAGATTGTGATGGTGTCCAGCTCTCCGCAGATACGTTACCCCGATTATTATGGCATCGACATGTCGCGTCTCGAAGAACTCTGCGCCTTCCGTGCGGCCATTACACTTATTCAAGAGAGGGGAATGCAACAGCTCATTGCCGAAGTTTACCGGAAATGCAAGCAGGCCATTGACCCTGAGAGAACTATTTCGAAGGGAAGTCAGAACTCGGTATGCAGTGAGAACTACGTTCGCTCCATTTATGAGCCTTTCACGGTAGAAGAAATAAGTGGTAAAATCGTTGAGATGCTTCGCCCTGATGGCATGCAGACGCCTATCGAACTGGTTTATCAGAGTATCGAGGGACTGCATGAGGCTTGTCCACATCATCCTGGTGACTGGTATTTCACAGGTCATTACCCCACGCCTGGCGGTATCCGCATGGTGAACCAAGCGTTTGTTAATTATGTTGAGCAGGTATTAAGGTTACAGTTATGAAAAGACAAGCAAAGATAATACTCGACGACGGTACGGAGTTTTTCGGATGGTCGTTTGGAGCCGTGAGGAATGTGAATGGCGAGGTGGTGTTCAATACGGCCATGACGGGCTATCCAGAAAGCCTGACAGACCCTAGCTATGCCGGACAGATTTTGGTAACCACCTATCCACTGATAGGCAACTATGGCGTACCTGATACAGGTATGGGCGGCAACCAGTTGCCTCTCTTCATGGAAAGCGAGAAAATACATGTCAAGGCATTGATTGTGGCTGATTATAGTGAGACTTATTCGCATTGGAATGCTAAAGAGTCGTTGGCTACTTGGTTGAAGCGTGAGGGAGTGCCAGCTATAACAGGCATTGATACCCGACGTCTGACCATGTTGCTTCGTGAGCGGGGTGTGATGATGGGAAAAATCGTCATTGAAGGATGTCAGTTTTCTAGTGGAAACGATTCGATGGAAGACTATGGAAGTGTCAATTGGGTAGAACAAGTTAGCTGCAAAGAGGTCATCACCTACCATCCTGATAAGATAGACGTAAAAAAGAAAGTAGTCTTGGTCGATTGTGGCGTGAAGGCCAACATCATCCGCTGTTTGCTACGTCGAGGTATTGAAGTGATACGGGTGCCTTGGGATTACGACTTCAATACGCTGCAGTTCGACGGTCTGTTTTTGGCTAATGGCCCTGGTGACCCTGAGCGTTGTACTTCTACAGTAGATCATATCCGCACCTTCTTGAAGGGAGATAACGTAAGGCCTTGCATGGGCATCTGTTTGGGCAACCAGTTGCTGGCGAGGGCAGTAGGGGCAAAGACCTACAAGCTGAAATATGGCCATCGCTCTCACAACCAACCCGTGCAGTGGGTGGGCACTACAAAATGCTTTATTACTTCACAGAATCATGGATATGCAGTAGATGCACAGACGTTACCCTCCGACTGGGAACCACTGTTCGTCAATATGAATGATGGCTCCAACGAGGGCATCCGTCATCAATCGAGACCGTGGATGTCGGCACAGTTCCATCCCGAAGCCTGCTCCGGTCCTGTAGATACAGAGTTTTTGTTTGATGAATACGCAAAGATGTTAGGATGCTATGATGAATAAAAAGATAAAAAAGGTTTTGCTGTTGGGCAGTGGTGCCTTGAAGATTGGTCAGGCTGGTGAGTTCGACTATAGTGGTGCACAGGCTCTAAAGGCCTTGAAAGAAGAGGGCATCCATTCGGTGCTTATCAATCCTAATATCGCTACGGTTCAGACCTCCGAGGGTGTGGCAGATACAGTATATTTCCAGCCGGTACGCACTGACTTCGTGGAGCGTGTCATCGAAAAAGAACGTCCTGATGGCATCTTGTTGTCGTTTGGTGGTCAAACGGCATTGAACTGTGGGGTGGAGCTCTATGAAAAGGGCATCTTAGAAAAATACGGTGTCGAAGTACTGGGAACTCCTGTACAGGCTATCATCGATACAGAAGACCGCGACCTCTTTGTTAAACGCCTCGACGAGATAGGTGTCAAGACCATCAAGAGTGAGGCTTGCAGCACTATAGAAGAAGTACAAAAGGCAGCTGCTGATTTAGGCTTCCCTGTTATCCTGCGTGCTGCCTATGCCTTGGGTGGCTTAGGTTCGGGTTTCTGCGACAACGAACAGGAGCTATTGGTGCAAGCCGAAGAAGCGTTCTCGTTCTCTCCGCAGGTACTGGTGGAGAAGTCGCTGAAAGGCTGGAAAGAGATAGAATATGAGGTGGTGCGCGACCGCTACGACAACTGCATTACCGTATGTAACATGGAGAACCTCGACCCATTGGGCATCCATACGGGTGAATCGATTGTGGTGGCCCCCTCGCAAACGTTGACCAACAGCGAGTACCACAAGCTGCGTGCGTTGGCCATCAAGATTATCCGCCATCTCGGCATCGTGGGGGAGTGTAACGTACAGTATGCCCTTGACCCACAGTCGGAGGACTATCGTGTCATCGAGGTCAATGCGCGTCTTTCCCGTTCGTCGGCTTTGGCATCCAAGGCTACTGGCTACCCTTTGGCTTTTGTAGCTGCCAAGTTGGGCTTGGGTTACGGACTCTTTGAATTGAAGAACGCAGTCACAAAAACCACCAGCGCCTTCTTCGAGCCTGCCCTTGACTATGTAGTGGTGAAGATTCCTCGTTGGGATCTCACGAAATTTCACGGTGTGAAACGAGAGCTCGGCTCATCCATGAAGAGCGTTGGAGAGGTAATGGCTATCGGACGCACGTTTGAAGAAGCATTACAGAAAGGCTTGCGTATGATTGGTCAGGGCATGCATGGTTTTGTTGAGAACCATGAACTAAAAATTAACAACATTGCTTCTGCGTTGCATGAGCCTACCGACATGCGTGTATTCGTCGTGTCGAAAGCCATGAAGATTGGCTACGGCATCGAACAGATTCATCAGCTGACTAAAATCGACCGCTGGTTCCTGCAGAAGTTCAAACATATCATCAGCCTCGACCAACAGTTGAAAGAGTTTTCGTATATCTCAACGTTTATTGAGACGATGGAAAAAACCGAACTGCTGGAGTATATTGAATCCCCAGAATTCGTAAATTTGCTGCACGAAGCTAAGGTTTATGGTTTCTCCGATTTCCAGATTGCCCGTGCACTGGGACTGGAAGCGTTGATGTCAATGGAAAAGGCTGGTCTGTTGGTTCGCTCATGGCGCAAAGAGTTGGGCATCCTGCCAGTTGTCAACCAGATAGACACCCTTGCAGCGGAGTATCCTGCCCAAACCAATTATTTGTACATGTCTTACCTTTAAATAAAACGTTATGTGTGGAATAGTAGGTTATATAGGTACTAAACAAGCCTATCCGATATTGATAAAGGGACTGAGGCGCTTGGAGTATCGCGGTTACGATAGTGCCGGCGTGGCCCTGATTAGTCAGCAGGGCAGTCTCAATGTTTACAAAGAGAAGGGTAAAGTGGATAACCTGACGGATTATTGTGCCGACAAGGACATATCGGGCTGCATCGGCATCGCTCACACGCGTTGGGCTACACATGGTGAGCCTTCTGCGCGCAATGCACATCCGCACTACTCACAAAGTCATAACCTGGCCATCATTCACAACGGCATCATTGAGAATTATGCCGACATCAAGACAAAGCTACAGGAGAAAGGTGTGAAGTTTGCGAGTGATACTGATACAGAAGTACTAGTGCAGTTGGTGGAATATATCATGTCGAATAAGAACCTCACGCTGTTGGAAGCCGTACAGACGGCACTATACCAGGTGATTGGTGCCTACGCCATCGCTATCCTTGACAAACGTGATCCTACTCAGATTATTGCTGCCCGTAAACAGAGTCCGCTGGTAGTGGGCATTGGTGATGGTGAGTTCTTCTTGGGCTCCGATGCCAGTCCGATTATCGAATATACCGACAAGGTGGTGTATCTCGAGGATGGTAACATCGCTGTCATCCGCTTGGGTGAGGAACTGAAGGTCATGGGCATTCATGGCGAAGAGCAGGCTTTGCAGGTGAAGAAGGTAGATATCAACTTAGGACAGATAGAGAAAGGCGGTTACCAGCACTTTATGCTGAAGGAGATATTCGAGCAACCCGAGTGCTTGACCAACTGCATGCGTGGGCGTATCAACGTAGAGGGGAATCAAGTGACGTTATCAGCCTTGATTGACCACCACCAGCAACTGCTCCAAGTCAAGCGCATCGTCATCGTTGCCTGTGGCACCTCGTGGCATGCAGGCCTTATCGGCAAACAGCTTATCGAGAGCCTTTGCCGCATTCCTTGTGAGGTGGAATATGCCTCTGAGTTCCGCTATCGAAATCCTGTAGTGACAAAAGATGATGTGGTGATAGCCATCTCGCAGAGTGGTGAGACGGCCGACACGTTGGCTGCCATCCAACTGGCAAAGGAAAGGGGTGCTTTCATCTATGGCATCTGCAACGCCATCGGCTCCAGCATTCCTCGTGCCACTGACACGGGTACCTATATCCACGTAGGGCCAGAGATAGGTGTGGCTTCTACCAAAGCCTTTACCGGACAGGTAACGGTGTTGTCGATGCTGGCGCTCTGTCTGGCCGACAAACTGGGTACCATCACCAAAGAAGACTATCAGCAGATGGTGGCTGAGCTGACACGCATACCTAAGAAGATGGAGCAGGCGCTGCAGGCCAATGAACAGATTGAGCACCTGGCAAGGATATTCACCTACGCCAAAAACTGTCTGTACCTGGGTCGTGGCTATAACTATCCTGTGGCATTGGAGGGTGCGTTGAAACTAAAGGAAATTAGTTATATTCATGCCGAGGGCTATCCTGCTGCCGAGATGAAGCACGGTCCTATTGCCTTGATAGATTCGGAAATGCCTGTGTTCGTCATAGCCACCCGCGACCGTCTGTATGAGAAAGTTATCTCCAACATTCAGGAGGTGAGGGCTCGTGGGGGCAGGGTCACGGCTTTGGTGACAGCAGGAGATAAACAGATCAGTCAATATGCCGACCATGTGATTGAGTTGCCAGATACGATGGAGTGTTTCCAGCCGCTCATAGCTTCTATCCCTCTGCAATTATTGGCCTATCATATTGCCGTTTGCAAGGGCAAGGATGTTGACCAGCCTCGTAACCTGGCTAAAAGTGTAACCGTTGAATAAATACAAATACTATGTGTGGAATTGCAGCCATATTGAACGTACAGCAACAGAGTGCTGAACTGAGACAGAAAGCATTGAAGATGAGTCAGAAGATACGTCATCGCGGACCCGACTGGAGCGGTATCTATTGTGGTGGAAGTGCCATCCTTGCCCACGAGCGACTGAGTATCGTGGATCCTGAGAGTGGCAAGCAACCACTGTTCTCACCTGACCGTAAACAGATTCTGGCGGTGAATGGCGAGATATATAACCATCAGGAGATTCGCCGACGCTTTGCTGGGCAATACGAGTTTCAGACGGGTAGCGACTGCGAGGTTATCCTGGCTTTATATCGTGAGAAAGGCATCCATTTCCTTGAAGACCTGAGTGGCATCTTTGCCTTTGTGTTGTACGACGAGGAAAAAGATGCGTTCTTAATAGCACGCGACCCTATTGGTGTAATACCGCTATACATAGGTTACGACAGCGATGGCACCGTATATGTGGCTTCCGAACTGAAAGCCCTTGAAGGACAATGTGAACGCTATGAACCTTTCCTGCCTGGTCATTACTATTGGAGTGCCGACCCTGGCATGAAGCGTTATTACCAACGCGACTGGATGCAGTATGATGCTGTAAAGAACAACGATGCCGATGTAACTGCTCTTCATGATGCCCTCAACGATGCTGTCAAACGTCAACTGATGAGCGATGTGCCTTACGGTGTACTGCTCTCGGGAGGTCTCGACTCATCTGTTATCTCCGCCATTGCAGAGAAATATGCCGAGATGCGTATCGAGGACGACTCTCGCACCAAGGCTTATTGGCCACGCCTGCACTCGTTTGCCGTAGGACTGAAAGGGGCACCCGACTTGGCAAAGGCAAAGTTGGTGGCCAACCATATTGGCACAGTTCACCACGAAATCAACTATACCATCCAGGAAGGCCTCGATGCCATCCGTGATGTCATTTACTATATCGAGACCTACGACGTGACCACCGTGCGTGCCTCCACGCCTATGTACCTGCTGGCGCGTGTCATCAAGTCGATGGGTATAAAGATGGTTCTCTCCGGTGAGGGTGCCGACGAGATATTCGGTGGCTACCTCTATTTCCACAAGGCACCTAATGCCAAGGCTTTCCATGAGGAGACCGTGCGCAAACTCAGTAAGCTTTACCTCTACGATTGTCTTCGTGCCAACAAGAGCTTGTCGGCTTGGGGCGTAGAAGGTCGTGTGCCGTTCCTCGACAAGGAGTTCCTCGATGTGGCCATGCGCACCAATCCTGTAGCGAAGATGTGTCCTGGCTCCACTATAGAAAAGAAGATTGTTCGCGAAGCCTTTGCTGACATGCTGCCTCCAGAGATTGCTTGGCGACAGAAAGAACAGTTCAGCGATGGTGTGGGTTATTCATGGATCGATACCCTGAAACAAATTACTGCTGAGGCTGTGTCTGACGAACAGATGGCACATGCTACCGAGCGTTTCCCCATCAATCCTCCTAAGAACAAAGAGGAGTATTATTATCGCAGCATCTTTGCCGAGCACTTCCCCAGCGACTCTGCTGCCCGCAGTGTTCCCAGCGAAGCCTCTGTAGCCTGCTCAACCGCCATTGCCCTCGAGTGGGATGCCGCCTTCAAGAACATGAACGACCCCTCAGGTCGTGCTGTCAAAGGCGTACACGAACAGGCATACTAAAGAAAAGAGAAGGGGAAGCGAAATGCTTCCCCTTTACTTTTTATGCGGCTAATCGGTCAACATATTTGCTCTTGAGTGGGGATGCCGCCTTCAAGAATATGAATTACCCTTCTGGTCATGTTGTTAGGTTTTCTTTCCTGATATAGGTGATGGAAATATCTGCCATGAGTATGGGGAAAGTTTCCTATAAGTGGAGGGAGAACTTGCTAACAGGTGACGGAAAGTTTGCCACCACTGGCCGCAATATCTGCTATGGGTCGTCGCAGTATCTGCCATACCCCCATAGGAGATACTGCGATCAGTGATAGGAGATACTGCGACGGGTGATAGCAAAGCCTCCGACAAGTGATAGAAGGCATTGCCGTGAAAAGAGGCAGAAAGAAGGTATTTTAATGGTGTAGTAATATGGATTCTTTTTTATCACTTCCGCTTGCTACTTCCAGCAATTTTGCTTAATATTGCAGATGGATATAAACACAAAAAGCAATTAAAAATCTATATACTATGAAGAACTGGTTTGATCATATCCGAATCTATCATCTGTTGATTGATAGGTTTAATGGAGGTTGGCAGACACCGCCAGTGAGTGAGAATATGTTTTGTGGGGGAACCTTGCAAGGTGTCATCGAGAAACTGGACTATATCAAAGGTCTTGGTTTCAATGCTATTATGCTCTCTCCCATCTTTAAGTCGCAGAATTATCATGGATATCATACTTTGAACTTTGACGAGGTGGATCCGCACTTTGGTACCTGGGAGGACTATCAGCAACTGCTCGACCAGGCACACGACAAGGGACTGAAGATTATCTGTGACTTTGTGCCCAACCATTGCTGGTATCAGGCTCCGATATTCGAGGAATCACTCCTAAAGAATGGCGGCAAGCATCGCGACTGGTTCTTCTATCCTAAGGCAGACAGTGATGAGTTTGTTTCGTTCTTGGGATTTGGCGACTTGCCCAAATTCAACCTGACCAACCCCGAGGTGGTGAGTTTTATGACCGAGAAGGCTGAGCGACTCGTACGAATGGGCGTAGATGCTTTCCGCATCGATCATGCGCTGGGACAACCACATAGTTTCCTGCAGCGCTTGCGTCAAAGTCTGGAGGCCATTCGCAGTGATATTGTGGTGTTTGGTGAGGTATGGGCTTTCGGCATTGGTCCCCAACTGGCCAGTCAGCTGTATTTCAAGAATGAAGGCAGATTGAATGAGTTTATGGCACAAGAGACACTGCCGTTCAGTCAGGACGCCCTGCAGGCCGACTATGTGGGTACGCTGGATGGGGTACTTGACTTTGCTTACCGCGATATCATCCTGGAAGAGATACGTGCTGGCAGAGGTGTCAAAGGGAACCAGACCTTGCGCAGCAAGATAGCTGACCACTTTGCCATGTATCCTGATGACTTCAAGCTAATTTTGTTCTTGGACAATCATGATACCGACAGGTTCCTGTTCGACTGTCGTGAGGATGTATCATTGATGCAGGAAGTTATCGACCTGACGATGGAGAAGCCGAGGCCGTTCTCATTCCTTTATGGAACAGAACAGCTGATGAGTATCAAATCGACCATTTTCAATGCTGAACCTTATGCTGACCTCCGTGTACGCAACTGTATGGATTGGTCGAAGCAGCCTCAGTTGAATTTGCCTAAATAGAATAACCGCTATGAAGTTGCCTCAGCTACTTTCTATCAGAGAATCGCTTGCCAGCCGCATTAGTGTGTGGATAGTGCTGACTGTGGTGGTAATACTTACCGGCACAGCATACGTGGGTAATCATTATGTAATGAAAAGTATCAAGCTGGAGGAAAACGTAAAGGCATTTAATGTGCTGGGTGTGGTGGGACAGCATCTCAAGGCAGCGCTCATCACGGTGGAGGTGGCCGTAAGGAACCACATGGACGATATACGCGAAAACGTGAACAATCCTGATGCGCTCTACCGCATTACACAAAGGATGCTGGAGGACAATCCCGTTATTGTGGGTTCGGCCATAGCTTTCAGGCCTAACTACTTTCCTGAACAGGGCGAGTGGTTCTCTCCCTATAGCTATCGAGAGGCTAACACCATCAAAACAAAACAGTTGGGCTCGGCTGAGTACGACTACCTCAAAATGGACTGGTACCAGACAACAGACTCTCTGAAACATGATTACTGGAGTGAGCCTTACTTCGACAAGGGCGGTGGGGAGATGCTGATGATCACCTACTGCTATCCGTTGACGGACGAGCATGGGAACATGACAGCAGTGGTGACTGCAGATATTTTGCTCGATTATATCACGGAGTTCCTGGATATAGATTATTTTAATCACGCCTATGCTTGCATGGTAAGCCGTAAGGGCACATTCATTTCTCAAACAGAGGAAGGTATAGATCTTGAAGATAACTTCTTCGAGCTGGCAAAGGAATCGGGACATCCAGAACTGATAGAGGTGGCTCAGGAGATGATGGATGGTAAAAGTGGCATGAAAGAGTGGAAATCGCCGGTGCTGGGTGATTCATATATCTTCTTCATGCCTCTGCAGCACATGGGGTGGTCAACAGCCATTGTGTGCGAAGCGTCTGAGCTTTTCAAGAACTACTATAGGTCTGCACTGGTTTTGCTGGTACTGTTCATTTGCATGTTGGTGTTGTTGTCACTTCTCCTTCGGAGGTCAGTACACAGGCTCATCGCCCCACTGACGAAGTTTACGCAAGCTGCGGATGAGGTGGCACGGGGTAACCTGCAAGCTATTCTTCCCACTATTCATTCCAAGGATGAGATGCATAGGCTTCACCAATCGTTCAGCATCATGCAGCGGTCGCTGGTGAGCCAGATGGAGGAGCTAAAACAGGTGAATGCGGCCAAGGGTCGTATTGAGGGTGAATTGAAAGCGGCCAAAGACATACAGCTTTCCATGTTGCCTAAGGCTTACGTCCCTACCCAAGAGAGCAAGAATCTGGACATATATGGTTTCCAGCTTACTGCACACGAGGTGGGCGGCGACTTCTACGACTATCTCGTTTGTGGCGAGAAACTGTTCTTCTGCATTGGCGACGTATCGGGCAAGGGTGTTCCTGCGGCTTTGGTGATGGCGAAGACAATTACCCAGTTCCGCAATGTAGTGAGATATGAGGATGATTTGAAGATCATCACTGAATCCATTAACAAGACCACGTGCGATGGCAATGAGACCGCTATGTTCGTTACCTTCTTCGTAGGTGTGGTGGACCTGCATACAGGACGCTTGCAATCCTGCAATGCGGGACATAACAAACCGCTTATTGTGAACAACAGCGCTGCTGACTCTTCCGCTTGGGTCTTCGAGGAATTACCGGATAAGCCCAACCTGCCTTTAGGTGTTATGGAGGATACATCCTATGTGGTGCATGAAAAAGATTTACCCGCAGGGGCAACGTTGTTTCTTTATACCGATGGGCTGACTGAGGCCATCAACGCTGAACGCGAACTGTTTGGCCTTGATCGGGTAAAAGAGCATTTGAAAGGTGGAAAAAGCTGCAAGGTGTTAATTGAGGAGATGACACAGGCAGTGAATCAGTTTGTAGGAGAGGCTCCACAGCACGATGACCTTACCTTATTAGCATTGAAAATAGAATGATTATGAAAATAAAAACTTATCAATTAGGTAAAGAGCTGGATTCTTTCAACTACCAGCAAGTACAGGACGCTATTCTGGCCATTCTGGAGAATGGTGATAATGTGGTGCTTGATATGACTGCCTGCAATTATGTTTCCAGTACCGGTTTGCGTGTTCTGCTTTATTCCAAGAAAGTAGCGGCTTCCAAAGGCCTGAAGCTGTATCTGGTTGGAATAAGTGAAGAGGTACAAGATATTATGAATGTCACTGGTTTTGATAGCTTCTTCGATGCTTTCAGTACCGTGGAAGAATGTTTGTCGGCCATTAACAATTGACAAAGGATCATTATGCACAGAGTCGATTTATTTCCTACCCATGAATACCAAGGATTAAAGCTTCGTCAGGGCAGACCTTATCCGTTTGGTGCAACAGTAGTTGGCAATATGGTGAATTTCTCTGTATATTCCCGTTATGCCACCGACTGCACACTGGTGCTCTTCCACAACCGTGAGGAGAAGCCGTTTGTTGAAATCCCTTTCTTCAAGGAGTTCAGACTGGGTAATGTGTTTTCGATGATTGTCTTCGACCTGGATTACGAGAACATAGAATACGGCTTCAGAATGGATGGTCCTTTCCAACCGCAGGAAGGGCATCGTTTCGACAAATCGAAAATACTGCTTGACCCCTATGCGAAATTGATTGTGGGACGTGATGTGTGGGGAAAGCAGCCTAATTGGGACAGTATCTACCCTTATCGCGCTCGTGTGGTGTTCGATGATTTCGATTGGGAAAACGACTTACCTCTGGAAACTCCTGTCAACGATCTCATAGTTTATGAGATGCATGTGCGCAACTTTACATGCGGAGCGGCTGCTGGTGTGAAGCACAGGGGGACGTTTGCTGGCATTAGTGAAAAGATACCCTATCTTCTTGAACTGGGTGTCAATTGTGTGGAGCTGATGCCTGTTCATGAGTTTGATGAGTTCGAGAACTCTCGCATCTCGCCAGTAGATGGGCGACAACTATATAACCTTTGGGGCTATAGTAATGTGGGGTTCTTTGCTCCAAAGGCAGCTTACGCCTCTTCGGGAAAATTCAGCATGCAAGTGGATGAGCTGAAGACTTTGGTAAAGCGACTGCACGCCAACGGCATAGAGGTGATTCTCGACGTAGTGTTCAATCACACGGCCGAAGGCAATGAACAAGGGCCCTACATCTCTTATCGAGGCATCGACAATAAGACCTACTATATGCTGACTCCCGATGGATATTACTTTAATTTCAGCGGGTGCGGCAACACACTGAACTGCAACAATCCCAATGTGCGCGATATGATTGTGGAAAGTCTGCGCTACTGGGTAACAGACTATCATATTGATGGTTTCCGCTTTGATTTGGCTGCCATCTTGGGGCGCGACCAGAACGGCAATCCGATGTCGAATCCACCGCTTCTTGAATCATTGGCACACGACCCGATTCTTGGCAAGACCAAACTGATAGCCGAGGCATGGGATGCGGGCGGACTTTATCAGGTGGGGTCGTTCCCATCGTGGGGGCGCTGGGCTGAGTGGAACGGGAAGTTCCGCGACAGCATACGCCGTTTCCTGAAGAGCGATCCCGAGGTGTTGGCTGATGTGAAGGAACGCATCATCGGCTCGCCCGACCTCTATGCATCACAAGGGCGAGGTATTAAAGCCAGCGTAAACTTTGTTACGGCTCACGATGGTTTCACACTAATGGATCTGGTGTCGTATAACAATAAACACAACGAGGCCAATGGTGAGGACAACCGCGATGGTGAGAACCATAACAACAGTTGGAATTGTGGTTGTGAGGGTGAAACCAATGATCCCAACATCAACCGTCTGCGCCACCAACAAGTGAAAAATGCCATATCGCTGCTAATGGTGAGTCAAGGCATTCCTATGGTACTTTCGGGCGACGAAATGGGCAATTCCCAGCTAGGCAACAACAACGCCTATTGTCAGGATAACGAGATAGCTTGGCTTGATTGGAACAACTTGGAGAAGAATGCCGACATCTTCTGCTTCTTCAAGCGAATCATCAAATTCCGCCGTCTGCATAAGGTGCTTCGCTACGAAGATCATCTCAGACATAGCGATTATCGCAACTTAGGTTATCCTGACTTTTCTTGGCATGGGGTGAAAGCTTGGCAGCCCGAAAGCGGTTACAACAACCTCACGGCAGCCTTTATGCTGAATGGGCAATACGCTGATGACAACGGTTTGCCTGATGATTTCATCTATGTGGCTATGAATATGCATTGGGAGATGCATGGCTTCGAACTGCCTCAGTTGCCGCAAAAGTGTGCTTGGCACATTTTTGCCAATACAGGGATGGTAGCTCCTGAAGATATCTTTGAGCCTGGCGAGGAACCTATCTTGGATAATCAGCATGAGGTACTGGTGGGCCCGCGTTCTATCATTATTTTAGTAGGGAGGGGATGATATGAGTGAATTTCATTTCGAACCCATCAAAGGACAGGCTCGCAGCATACTCAGCAAGATTCTATCATCGCCAGAGGTAGCCTCTTGCTCTATGAAGGTGATAATGGTCATCCGACTGGCTTGTGAGGAAATCGTCATGAATGTGACGTCATACGCCTATCCAAAGGATGCTGATGGTTTTCTGGACGTGGAAATAAAAAAGACTGACAGAATTATCATACGTTTTACTGATGGCGGTGTGCCCTTCAACCCTTTGGAACTTAAAATGCCTGACACTACGCTATCGTGGAAATTGCGTCACATCGGGGGACTAGGCATTTTTCTTGTTACCAAAAAGATGGATGATGTCCGCTATGAATACTTGGATAATAAAAATGTATTGACCATTGAAAAAAGAATATGAGTGGCTGTTGCTACTTCCAGCAATTTTGCTTAATATTGCAGCTGAATAAATAATAGAGATATGATTAATCACAATACCGATCATCTGAAGACTAACAAGCAGTTTATGCTGGGCAACGGACTGCTGGCATTTGCCGTGTTCATTATCGTGGCCCTGTTTTTCTACCTCAGTTTCCGTGAACAGGGAAAGAAGGAGGAGCGCAGGTATGCAGAATCATACGCCATCTCGCTAGTAAAGGGCTTTACGGGCAGCGACATGCAGGTGTTGGTGAACGACAGTGTGCTGTATAACGGTGCTGTGCAAAGCGAGCCGCTGACCTTCAGCATCACACGCTTTGCCGAAAACAGTTCGGTCATCATCGTGGATAACGCTACCGAGCAAATGGCTGTGTTTGAGCTGAGCGGACAGGGAGGGGTGTATAACTTCGAACGGAAAGACGGCGAGGTGGAGCAGATGCCTTAAACCGCTCAAGACAGGAATCTCATTATCCAGCGTTCAAAGAACGGATCTTCTAACTCATAGTCAGCATTCTTGACAATATAGCCTGCCTGCATGAGGCGCTTCACGGCGCTAAAGGTGGTGCTGGTGGGGTAGCTCTTGTCGTCGAAGATTTTCTGATGACGGCAAAGGGTCTGCAAGACACGCCTGTCAGTGCGGTTCATGCTCACCCAGATGCGCTCATAATTCAGGTCTTGCATGCTGATAATCTCATTAACAGCTGTCTCTACCACGTTTGTTGTAAATCCTTGGTTGACCAGTATCTGCCATACCTGAGCGGCTAACTGCTGGGTGTAATAGGGGTGGCAATTGGTAATCTCCAGGATGTTGCGCGTTATACTCTTGCTGTTCTGCACACCCGCCATGGCCATCATCTTGCTGGATACGAAATTGTTAAGTGCGTCATAAGGAATCTTGTCCAAGCGTAGCACCTCACCTATGTTCCAGAAAGGCGACTTGCGCTTCTCGAAGAGGTCGGTCATGCCGCTTTCTTGGTTGCCTAAAAAGATATAGGTTACATGTTCTTGCTCGCGAATGAGCTGGGCTAAGCGCTTGATAAGGAAGATGTCTTGCTCCTTCACTTCTTGGAAGCCATCGAATACTACTGTGAAGCCTGCCTTTGTCTGTCCTGTGCTTTCCAATAGCTCCATCACCTCTGTGAGAGGATCGTTAGACGAAAGCTGCAGTGGTTCGTGCTTGCGTACTTTTTGCACTTCGCGCAGTAGCTGAATGACAAAGTCGTTGGCATTGATGACATGCTGCCAATTGAGTACAAGATAAGGGCGGCGGGTCTGCTTGAGGGCCAGCTGCACGAGACTGGTCTTGCCAAAACGGCATGGACCAATAAGAACGAGGTGCTTCTTATTGTTTAATGTCTGCTTCACTCGCTCCAGCTCCGCCTTTCTGCCTAAAAATTGAGACTCATCTACGGTAGTGCCGTATGTAAAAGGGTTTTTCATGCAAGTTGCGAACTTTTTCGCAAAGGTAGAAAAAGACTTTGATATATCCAAATCTTTACAAAACAAATTGCGAAAATATTCGCAAAATTGACGCAAACGACCTAAAATAAGGATATAAAAAAAGCTCCCTGAAAAAGGAGCCAGTGTGCGGGTAAAAGGACTCGAACCTTCACGGATTTCTCCACCAGATCCTAAGTCTGGCGCGGCTGCCAATTACGCCATACCCGCAATGCTTACATTTGAATGCGTTGCAAAATTAACGCTAATTGTGTGGATTTGCAAATTTCTTATGATTTTTTATTCAAAAAGGCACGGGCGGCTTCTATAATAGTGTCGATGCCTTGTGCTTGGTCAGCTGGGTCGAGACCTACCTGTATATTTGGCTCTATACCAAATTCTATCTGCTGCATCTCTGCATCGAACATCGGACAGGCACTGAAGCGAACGCCCCATCCGTTGGGTAGTTCCGAACTGAACGGCATACCTGACCCACCGCCTGTATGGTCGCCCATGATGATGGCCTGTGGCATGTAGCGCATGGAGTTGACAAAGTCGTTGGTGGCACTGTAACTATGGCGGTTGGCAAGTACCACCACGGGCTTCTGCCAACGCACACCATCGGAAGGTTCGATATACATAGGTTCTGGCTCGGAGAAGTCGCTATGTCCCTTACCTGTCTTGTGGCACATGTACCCTACCAGTAATTTCTCGTTGGTGAAACGCCCTGCCAGTCGGTCGGCATTGGTAAGATCGCCTCCTCCGTTATTGCGCACATCGATGATGAGACTATTGCAGATATCGAGGTAGCGCAGCATCTCATTCAGCGCATTGTTGCCGATGCCAGACGAAAAGCTGGTACACGACACATAGCCGATGTTGTCATCCAGGATGCGGTAGCGCAAGCCGCCACCGATACGATATTCGTGTCCTAAGTATTTCTCTATCAACTCTTCACTGTAGTTGCGGGGGTAGTCCTCATACCAGTTCCAATAACGTGCCGTGTTGTGGTTGGCATAGAGGTTCACATGTCCGTCTTTCAGCTCAGCCAGCATATTACCCAGTATCTGGAAGAGCTTGTCGTTGCTCAGGTCTTCGGTGATATAGGGTTGGTACTGCCTTTTGACAGCATCCCAATCCACCTGTTTGTAGTCGAGGAAACAGTAATGTTCGTCGATAATCTGCCACAACGCCTCGAAGTTGCCTATGGGCGAATTGGCATGGTTTTCCTCATGCACGCACGAGGAGAGCAACAACAACGACACGATCAATAACAACCAACGTCTCATAGTTTCTGGAAGCGTTTGACTACGCCAATCATAAAGATATGGCTGTAGATGTGTGACTTAATCTCGTTGATATGCGCCTGTTGCATATCCCAGACATAGGTGAAGCGCAGGGTGACCTTGCCAATGGGGTAGTCGGCTGAGAGCATCTGACGGAGTGATGGCGTGCTGAAAGGGGTGGTGACTTTTACCGTACCACCACGCTCGCCGATGGAGAATATCTCATAGTATGACTGTCCGTAGTGCGGCATGAACATCAAGCCCAACAACGGCATACTGGCTTGGTAGCGGAGGGAAAGCGGCCGGTTCTTGATTTGCAAATTCCACAACGCCATGACAGAGACATCGATAGAGCCATGTACCCTCAATGACACCGGGTTGTTGCCGTTGCGCATGTTGTAGGTAAAGCCTCCGTTGAGGTCGGCTGCCCCACCCATAAGTACGTCGAAGTTGTGGGATAGCGGCTGACGGTAGTACCAACCGTAATTCCAGTTGGCGAGGGCAGTAGCCGTCTTGTTGTTCTCGGCACGGTTGTCGGTATAGCCAAAGTTGCCCTGAAAGTAGGTCTGCTGCCATATCTTTCCCTGCATCAGCTTCGTTTGGTGCAATGTCTCGCGAGAGATACGAAACTCCCAGCCCTTGTAGGTTTCGGGCGAGAGGTAAGTGTCTTGCAAAGAGGTGAAGCCGAGGCCGTAGGAGGTAGCACGGGTATAAACAATTCCGTCTTGTGCATGAGCCTGCAAGCAGGTCCCTATACACAACAACCCAATACCCCATATTATCTCTTTAATTCTCAATTTAATCGAACAGTTTCATTTGTCCGGTCAACTCATCCAAGATGTCGCCTTGGCTCTTGTCTGCATCAGGATCCTCTACCTCTGTTGGCTCAGCAGCGGGAGCAGGAGCAGCAGGAGGTTCGGGGAAGCGGGTAGGTTCCAGTTCCTTAACGCTCTTGATAGTATAGGTAGTGAGGCGCTTGCCCTTGGCCTTGTAGCCCTTGATGGCGATAAACTCGTCGGCATCCACCTCTATTTTTCCACGGAAAGCATCGCCGCCTCCGAAGGTTACCAGGAAGCGAGCGTAGTACTGGTCGCTGAGCAGCAGCAGACGGTTCCCGGGGTTGTCGCCCAAGTAGTTCTGCTTACGGTTGGTTGCCTCGAAGTTGAAGCGTTTCACGTAAGGGAATCCCTTCTGTGACTCATCATACAGCACGACCGTCCATACCTTGTGAGGGTCGAACTTCTCGATCACTCGGATATTGTCATCGTAATGATTATTGGTGTCGAAGTCGGTAGTATAGAAATCACCGTTCTCCAACACCACGAGAATCAGCTCTCCATCCAGGAACTCGCCCAGATGCTTGCCATGACCGTCGTAGTTGAGGCGACGCACATCCTCGTCGAACCATACCTCACGGCCACCTAATGTAGAGACACCATGCGCCTTGAGGGTGATGCGGTGGATGGGGAATTTGGTAAGGATGTTACCCATCGCCTGACGACCCTTGATGAGAATCTGACTAAAGTCTTGGTCGATTACCAGGTTCTTCAAACGTGGGGTGGGCTTGAGTGTCACCTTGATGGTTTCTGCCTCACCGTTGGGGTTGGCAGTGAAATACAACATACGGGAACCCTCCTTGCCTTGGGTGATGGTATATTCACGGTCATGTACCACCGCTGTTATAGCAAAGCGTTTGATGAAGTTCCAACCATTTTTGCCATCACGATACACCACATTGTAGATGGTACGTTTGTCGTTCTTGTTGAAGAGGGCAATGTAGTAGATGTCCTTGCCAATGAACTTCTTATCAGCCACAGAGGTCACCACATAACGTCCATCGCGGAAGAACACAATCACATCGTCAAGGTTAGAGCAGTTGCATACAAACTCGTCCTTCTTCATCTGTGAACCATAACCGATGAAACCTTCTTCACGGTTGACATACAGCTTCTCGGTAGCCTCGATGACGCGTGCCGAGTCGATGACGTCGAAGTTGCGTACCTCCGTACGGCGAGGGAACTGTGCCCCATATTTCTTCTTTAACTTGAGGAACCAGTTGGCGGTATATTCTATCAAGTTAGCCAGCAGCTTGTCTATCTCCTCAATGTCGGCCTTCATTTTCACAATGGCCTCTTCTGCCTTGTCGGAGTTGAACTTCAGGATGCGTCCCATCTTGATCTCCAAGAGTTTCAGAATATCCTCCTTGGTCACTTCACGCACCATATATGGATAGAACGGCGTGAGACGGTCGTCAATATGTTCGCAGGCAGCATCGATGCTTTGTGCCTCCTCAAATTTCTTGTCTTTATAGATACGCTCTTCGATGAAGATCTTTTCTAATGAAGCAAAATGCAACTGTTCGAGGATTTCGCCCTTCTTGATTTCCAATTCCCTGCGTAACAGTTCCTTCGTGTTGTCAACCGAACGACGCAGTACATCGCTGACGGTAAGGAATTGTGGTTTGCGCTCGTCGATGACGCAGCAGTTGGGGGAGATATTGATTTCGCAGTCGGTAAAGGCATAGAGGGCATCGATGGTCTTGTCGGACGATACACCACTCTGCAGGTGTACCAATATCTCTACGTTGGCAGAGGTAAGATCTTCCACCTGCTTCACCTTGATCTTCCCTTTGTCGTTGGCCTTCACGATAGAATCGCACACATTGGCCACCGTACGACCGAAAGGCAGTTCGCGGATAGCCAGGGTGTGGTTATCTACTTTTTCTATCTTTGCACGTACACGCACACTGCCACCACGCTCGCCGTCGTTGTATTTCGACACCTCGATGGCACCACCCGTTTGGAAGTCAGGGTAGAGTTTGAAGTCTTCATCGTGCAGGTAGCTTACGGCTGCATCGCATATCTCATTGAAGTTATGTGGCAGAATCTTGGATGACAAGCCTACGGCAATGCCTTCTACACCCTGCGCCAGCAGCAGTGGGAACTTGACTGGCAGGTTCACCGGCTCTTCGTTACGGCCATCGTAGGAGAACTGCCATTCAGTGGTTTTGGGGTTGAACACTACTTCTTTAGCAAAGCTGGTTAGGCGTGCCTCAATATATCGGGGAGCAGCTGCTCCATCGCCGGTAAGTATGTTTCCCCAGTTACCCTGCGTGTCAATCAGCATTTCCTTCTGTCCTAACTGCACCAGGGCATCACCGATAGACGCGTCGCCATGGGGGTGAAATTTCATGGTTTCGCCCACAATACCTGCTACCTTGTTGTAGCGTCCGTCTTCCATACGCCACATGGTGTGCAGGATACGACGTTGTACTGGCTTGAGGCCGTCGATGATATGAGGTACGGCTCGCTCGAGGATAACATACGATGCATAATCGAGGAACCAGTTCTCATACATGCCGCTCAATTGATGCTTGGCATTGGCATCATGGGTGTCGGTAGGTTTGTAGTCAGAGTGCCCTGTAGCTTCGTCTGTTGCGAAGTCATCGATGGGCTTGTCAGTGTCTTTACTCATAAAATAGTTCTAAATTTGTGCAAATATACAGAAAATTGTAGAATTATTTGAACGGAAAGCAGTATCTTTGTGGCAATTTTATGAATTATGTGTAAAAATTGAAGGTTATGGCACAAGAAGATGTTTTCAAGAAGATTGTTGCACATTGCAAGGAATATGGCTTTGTTTTCCCCAGCAGTGATATTTATGACGGCCTGGCTGCAGTGTACGACTATGGTCAGAATGGTGTAGAACTGAAAAACAATATCAAGCAGTATTGGTGGCAGAGCATGGTACTGTTGCACGACAATATCGTGGGTATCGACTCAGCTATCTTTATGCATCCAACTATATGGAAAGCCAGCGGACACGTTGACGCATTTAACGACCCTTTGATTGACAACCGTGACTCTAAGAAGCGCTATCGTGCCGATGTGCTGATTGAGGATGAGATTGCCAAATATGACGATAAGATTGAAAAGGAGGTAGCCAAGGCTGCCAAGCGATTCAAGGAAGATTTCGATGAAGCAAAATACCGTGCCACCAGTCCGAAGGTGCTGGAACTGCAAGAGAAGCGTGATGCTTTGCATACCCGCTACAGTGCAGCCATGAATGCTATGGACCTGGATGAGTTGCGTCAGATTATCCTGGATGAAGAGATTGTTTGTCCTATCAGCGGTACGAGAAACTGGACAGAGGTTCGACAGTTCAACCTGATGTTCTCGACCGAGATGGGTTCTACTGCTGATGGTGCCATGAAAGTATATCTGCGTCCAGAGACGGCTCAGGGTATCTTCGTGAATTACCTGAACGTGCAGAAGACTGGCCGTATGAAGGTGCCTTTCGGTATCGCTCAAATAGGTAAGGCTTTCCGCAACGAAATTGTGGCTCGTCAGTTCATCTTCCGTATGAGGGAGTTTGAGCAGATGGAGATGCAGTTCTTCGTACGTCCTGGCACTGAGATGGAGTGGTTCAGCAAGTGGAAGGAAACCCGTATGAAGTGGCATCAGGCACTGGGCTTTGGTGCTGATCACTATCGTTTCCACGACCATGAGAAGCTGGCTCACTATGCCAACGCTGCTACTGACGTAGAATTCCTCATGCCGTTTGGTTTCAAGGAGGTGGAGGGTATTCACTCTCGTACCAACTTCGACCTCAGTCAGCATGAGAAGTATTCTGGCAAGAGCATCAAGTATTTCGATCCAGAAACCAACGAAAGCTATACTCCGTTTGTGATCGAGACCAGTATTGGTGTTGACCGTATGTTCTTGAGCGTGATGAGCGCAGCTTATACCGAGGAACAGTTGGAGAATGGTGAGACCCGCGTGGTACTGAAGTTGCCTGCTGCTTTGGCTCCTGTGAAGTTGGCTGTGTTGCCATTGGTGAAGAAAGATGGTCTGCCTGAGAAGGCTCGCGAGATTGTGAACGATCTGAAGTTCCACTTCAACACCATCTACGACGAGAAGGATAGTATCGGTAAGCGCTACCGCCGTCAGGATGCTGTGGGTACTCCTTACTGCGTAACCGTTGACCACGACACGTTGAACGACAATTGTGTAACCCTACGTAACCGTGATACCATGCAGCAGGAACGTGTGGCTATCAGCGAGTTGAACAGTATTATTGCCGACCGTGTGAGTATCACCAGTTTGTTGAAGAAATTACAATAATCTATGAATATTAACACAAGACACATATTCCGTGCGGTGGCACATATGCTGCTACTGGGTTTTGTGGTGGGTGCCGTTATTGCCTGTGAGGAAGTCAAGGAGCCGAGCGTATATGACAACTGGGAAGAAAAAAACAAGTTGTTTGTTGACTCTATCAGTGACTTGGCTGCGGGCAAGGTAGTGGCAACGGCTGCTGAGGCTGACGCCATGCAAATAGGTACTTATTACGCAATTGAGACCAATACCAGTACCAACTACCAGTTGCAATATATTTATGTGAAGAAACTGTTGTCGAATACTGACGGTATCCGAGCATATTTTACGGATGCAGCTACGGTATATTATTATGGTACCGACATCACGGGTGCTCGTTTCGATGGTAACTTCACCGGCTATTCGGCCATTGACAACAGGACTCTTGACGGCAACGATAATTTGCCCACTCTGTTTAATACACCTTCTACGTTCACTATAAGCGGTAATATCATACAGGGATGGAAAACCGCCTTACAGTTTATGCGTGAGAAGGAACGTTGGATGGTGTTTATTCCTTATCAGAGTGCCTATGGCAAGAATGGCAGTGGCAACATCATAGGGTATTCGACACTTTGTTTTGACATTATTGTTGACGAAGTAATAAGACAATAAAAGAAACCCCGTCAATTGACGGGGTTTCTTATTGTCAGACAATCAGTTTCGAATTGGTGATGAACTGAATGATGTTCTCCACCTCCGGACAACTCTCAATCTCACTCTTGATACGGATGGCCGCGTCCTGTGGACTGATATTAGAGTGATACAAGATGAGGTAGGCGTTCATGACGTGACGCAGTGTTGTATCATTCATTGGCTGGAACGTGTTCTTCTGCAAGATGACGGTGTTCACACCATGATAAGTAGCAGGGTTGCCCTTCACCATAATATATGGAGGTACATCCTTACGCAGACGGGTACCAGAGAGGATGAGCGTCCAATTACCAATGTGTACATTCTCGTAGAGGATGACAGCATTACTCAGCACATTGTAGCTTTCAATTACTGTGTTGCCACCGATGATGGTCTTCAAGCCCACCATCACATAGTCTTTCAGTACGGCACCATGACAGATGTGTACACCATCCATCAAGTGACAGTTGCTGCCTATGGTAGTGGCATGTCCGGCATTTGTAGCACGTGCAATCACCACATTCTCACGGATATCGTTATCATCACCTATAATCAGTTCCGTCTTGTCACCCTTGTACTTCAGGTCTTGAGGTTCGGTACCTAAGACAGCCCCTTGGTGAATCTTGTTACGGTTGCCCATACGGGTACCATCTAATATCGTTGCGTGTGCGTAGATGTAACAATCGTCGCCAATCACTACATCATCGGCTATATATGCGAAAGGCTCAACGGTAACGTTCTTGCCCAGCTTCGCACCTTTTCCTATATAAGCTAATTCACTAATCATAAGTAAAATGATTAATTATTAATTCTCAATTTTCATTTTCAATTCCTGCCGCCACCCAATGCCGCATAGAGGTTGATGACAGCCTGCATGCGGTCGTAGGTGTCACTCACCTCAGACAGCTGTGCGCTGAGGTATGACTGTTGTGCGCTCAACACCTCCAAATAAGAAGAGGTACCTAACTTGAACAAATCAGCCGTATCTTCTGAAGCCTTCTTAGCTGAAACTACCTGTACCTTGCGTGATTCCGATTTCTCAGTATTCATCTGGTATTGGTAGAGGGCATTGCTCACTTCGTTACCAGCTTTCAGCAAAGCTGTTTGGAAAGTCATCTTAGCTTTCTCCTCATTGGCCTTGGCAGCTTTCAGACCAGCTATCAGTTTGCCTCTTGCAAACAGGGGCTGCGTAATGCCAGCCATGAGGGTAGTCATGAACTTGCCAGGGTTAACTACCTGTCCCAGGTTGTTGGTCCATGATTCCTGTGCATTGATAGTGAGCTGTGGGAAGAAAGCAGCACGTGCACTGTTGGTGTCGTAATAGCAAGCTGCCAACGACATCTCTGCAGCCTTGACATCCGGACGGTTAGCAAGCATCTGTACAGGAATACCTGTCAGGAAGCTGGTCGGCAACTGTTGTTCGTCAAACGTAGTGCGAGGAATCTGCTGACCAGGTACATTCAGTATCAGACACAGCGAATTCTCCATCTCACGAATGCTTTGCTTAATACCAGGAAGCGAAGCCATTACTTGTGCATAGCCTGTGCGGCTCTGCTCAACGGCGGCACTGTTCGTCATGCCTGCGTCTTTCATGGCCTCCATAGTCTCTACCGTACGCTTCATCAGTCCGGCTGTTTCCTCAGAGATCTGATATTGACGGTCGAGCATCAGCAACGTGTAATACATGTTGGCTACAGCCGAGATGATGTTGGTCTGCACGGCCTGCTGGTAGTACTGTGACTGCTGGTAGGTGACCTTCGCCTTACGGTTGGGGTTCAGCAGCTGACCAAAGAGGTCAACTTGCCATGAGGCAGCCACAGGTACGGCATAGGTCCATACGCTGGTGTTCATGGCATAGTTGAAGGTACCTTGTGGAGAGAGCGTCAGACTGGGCAGGTAAGCCAAACGGGCTGCTGTCAGTGATGCTTGTGCCTGCTCAACCGTCAGCTGTGCACTGCGAATGTCGGCATTGTTCTCTAATGCCTGTTCGATGAGTGCCTGAAGTTGTACGTCAGTAAAAACATCACGCCAAGGCAAATCACCAAAAGTCTCTCCAGCCACAGCATTGAGCGTATCAGTATCGGATAGCGGGTCGCGATACAAACCCTCAGTCACCAGGTCCTCTGGCCTTTCATAGGCTTTGTAGATGCGGCAGCTGCTCATCATGACTGCCGCGCCTACCATACATATAATAATACTTTTCTTCATAGATAGTCCTTATTTAGTATATTGTGCAATCTCAGGAGTAGCGTCAGAATTGTCGATATCCGACCATTCAATTGGCTTCACCTTCTCCTGCAAATGCTGGAATACAACGAACAACATCGGTACGAAGAAAATCTGCAGGATCATACCGATTAACATACCGCCCACAGCTGCGGCACCTAATGTGCGGTTACCATGAGCACCTACACCGAATGCAAACATCAAAGGCAACAGACCCACAATCATGGCGAGTGAGGTCATCAAGATAGGACGCAAACGAGCTGCGGCACCTAAGATGGCTGCTTTCGTCAAGCTCATGCCTTGCTTACGACGGTCGAGGGCAAACTCCACAATCAGGATGGCGTTCTTTGCCAACAGACCCATCAGCATGATCAACGCAATCTGCATATAGATATCGTTGGACATAGAGCCCATGATCATCTGCAAGATAGAGAATGAGCCGATAGCACTCATGATGTTGACGAAGATGAAACTACCCATCAAACCGAATGGCACCGACAGCAATACGGCCAACGGCAGGATGTAGCTCTCATACTGCGCACTCAGCAACAGATAAACGAATACGAAGCAGAGCAGGAAGATGAGAGCAGTGGTGCTGCCACTGGTCTCTGCTTCCTCACGTGCCAGACCACCTAATTCATAGCCGAAGCCTGGAGGCAGGGTCTCAGCAACTTCTGCAATGGCATTCAAAGCCTCACCAGAAGTATAGCCGGCAGCTGGAGACACCATAACGGTCATGGCTGTGTACATGTTGAATCGGTTAATCACATCAGGACCATACACCTTCTTCATGCTGAAGAACTGGGTGATTGGAGCCATCTCACCGGCATTGTTCTTAATTTTGATGTTTTTTAGCGTCTCCAGATCCTTGGTTGCCTCAGGGTCGGCCTGCACCATGACACGATACATACGACCGAAACGGTTGAAGTTGGAAGCATACAAACCGCCATAGTAGCCTTGCATAGCACTCAGGATGGTGGCAGGACTGATGCCGGCACGCTTGCAAGCTGCAGCATCAATATCCATTTCATATTGTGGGAAGCTCGGACTAAATGATGTACGTGCAGAGTTGACCTCTGGACGCTGCTCCAAGGCGGCGTTGTAATCATTTACCACCTGGAAGAAGTTATCCAGTGTTCCACCGGTTTTGTCCTGCATATACAGCTGGATGTCACTTGACATAGAGTAACCCTGAATCATAGGTGGCTGGAAGAACAGTACCTGTGCCTCTGGGATAATTTTCTGTGCACGCATGTATAGGGTAATGAATACAATTTGCGAGTTCTGCATCAGTCCGCGCTCCTCGAAGTCCTTCAGCTTGATGATGAACGAACCGTAAGATGGTCCGCTACCACCAGTTAAACTAAATCCGGAAATCATGGTGCGACTCTGTACGGCTGGCTCTGCTGCGATGAGGCTATCCACGCGCAGCATAATCTCCATGGAGCGTTCTTGTGAGGTACCTGCGGGCAAGGTTACCGTACCCATCAGCGTACCAGTATCTTCATTCGGCACCATACCTGTAGGAGTGGTTTGCATCAGTAGCACCAAAGCAACGATAGATGCTATCACAATACCCCAAGAGAGTTTCTTGTGCTCGATGAAGTAAGCCACATGCTTCTTGTATTTCTCCAAGATGTTATCGTACCAGCGGTTGAAACCACGGTGGAACTTCTCCATGCGACTCACCTTTTCTTCTTCTTTACCTTCACCTTCTTTCTTGTGAGGCTTCAAGAAGATAGCGCAAAGTGCCGGACTCAAAGTCAAAGCGTTGATAGCAGAGAAACCGATGGCAATGGCCATAGTCAGACCAAACTGCTGGTAGAACGCACCTGCCGTACCGCTCATGAAGCTCACGGGGATAAACACAGACATCATGACCAAGGTGATGGAAATGATGGCGCTGGCCAACTCACGCATAGCGTCAATACTTGCTTGCTTAGCAGAGGTATAGCCTTGGTCGAGCTTAGCATGCACACCCTCCACCACCACAATGGCATCATCGACCACAATAGCGATGGCGAGCACCAATGCCGAGAGTGTCAGCAGGTTCAGGCTGAAGCCGATAACGTACAACAGGAAGAAGGTACCAATCAACGCCACAGGAATGGCGATGGCAGGAATCAGTGTAGAACGGAAATCCTGCAAGAAGATATATACTACGATGAACACCAGGATGAACGCCTCGATCAAGGTCTTGATCACCTCGTAGATAGAGGCAAACAAGAATTCGTTCACACTTTGTGCGACATTGATTTTCAAACCAGCTGGCAGACGGCCTTCGTAGCCTTCCAATGCTTTCTCTATGCCTTGTACGGCTTCTGTAGCGTTAGAACCAGGCAACTGCATTGCAATGGCAGTCACTGCCTTGTGTCCGTTCACACGGTTGAAGAACGAGTAGGTGGTACGGCCCAACTCAATATCTGCCACATCTTTCATGCGCAACAGACTACCATCGTTAAGAGATTTGAGTACGATTTCCTCAAACTCCTCAGGAGTCTGCAAACGACCCTTATAGCGGATGGTATATTGGTAGGTCTGGTTGCCTTGCACACCAAACTGTCCAGGAGCAGCTTCCACATTCTGTTCTGCCAAAGCATTGGAGATGTCAGTTGGCATCAAACCATATTGAGCCATGATTTCTGGCTTCAGCCATATACGCATAGCATATTCTACACCCATCACCTGGGTATCACCTACACCCTTGATACGCTGAATCTCAGGTAAGATATTGATGGATGCGTAGTTTTCGATAAACTCTGTGGTATATGTGTCACTCTCGTCAAAGAGTGAGAAAATCATCAAGAATGAAGTCTGTCGCTTCATGGTCATGATACCTACACGCGTTACTTCTGCAGGCATCAAGCCCTGTGCCATCGACACACGGTTCTGGACATGGATAGCGGCCATATCGGGGTCGGTACCCTGCTTGAAGGTAATCGTAATCTGTGCCGTACCGCTATTGGAAGCAGATGAGCTCATGTACATCATGTTCTCCACACCATTGATCTGGTTCTCCAGCGGAGCCACCACCGCATTCAACACCGTCTGGGCATTGGCACCAGGGTAGGTGGTATATACCATGATGGTAGGCGGTGCGATGTTGGGGTACTGGGTGATGGGCAGCTGTGACAACCCGATGAAACCCAATATCACAATAAGGATAGAGATCACCGTACTGAGTACCGGCCTATTTATAAATCTATCTAAATTCATTTACTGTTAAATTAAACTAGTTCAATAATCACTTTTCGGAGCAGCGAGGGCAGAGCTAAGTTGACATTAGCTATGCCGAATCGCGATGAAATTGGAGCGAATCCCAATTCTCTTTATTGCATAGCGCTCTGCATATTACCGTCCTTCTGGTCCTTCAGGTTCTGCTGGTAGATTTCCTCTTTCTCAGCAGAAGTGATAGGTTGGATGGTCGCACCATCACGCAAGGTCTGGATGCCCTCGATAGCAATCTTGTCGCCAGCCTTCAGGCCGCTCAGCACAACGAAATTCTTTCCGTCGGCTACCGGGTGACAAACAATCTCAGTAGTCTTTACCGTATTATCCGATTGCAACAGATATACGAAACGCTTGTCTTGCACTTCGAACGTAGCGCTTTGAGGAACCAAGATGATATTCTCCAGATTGTTAGGGAATACCACGTTGACGGTAGAACCACGACGCAGCACCTTCTTAGGATTTGGGAAGAGGGCACGCAGGTTCACTGAGCCGGTTGTCATGTCGATATCGCCACTGATGGTCTCCACATGACCTGTTTCTCCATACATAGAACCATCGATCAACTGGAGTTGCACCTCAGGGAAACTCTTGATGATGTCTTCCGCACTGTTGCTCTCAGTCATCTGCAGCAACTCGCGCTCTGTCATGCTGAAGTAAGCGTACATGTTGCTAAGGTCGCTAACGGTGGTCAGTGGCTGTGCCGATGACGGACTAACCAAACTGCCCAAACGGTAAGGTATCTGACCTACTACACCGTCGGTAGGACTGGTAACAGTAGTATATTGTAAGTTTTTCTGTGCATTTGTCAGCGCAGCTTCAGCTTGAGCCAAACCTGCCTTTGCACTTGCCAGCTGGTTCTCCTGCATCTGCAGGTCGTAGTCGCTGGTAATCTCTTTCTGATTCAGTAATCTGCGATTATCAACAGTCAGCTGTTGGGTAGCTACCGTAGCCTTTGCACTTTCAACTGCAGCTTTTGCCTGATTCACTGCTGCCTGATACTGAGTCTGGTCGATAGTGAACAGCACTTGTCCGCGTCTTACAAATGAACCTTCATCTACATGCAGATGAGTGATAAATCCGCTTACCATAGGGCGGATGTCAACGTCTTGCTTACCTTTGATGGTAGCAGGATAAGAGTTTGTCAGGTGTGAGGTGGTAGTGCTCAATGTCATCACAGTAATCTTTGGTGCATTGCCACCAGCCTGTGAACTGCCTCCACCTCCGCAGCTGCTCAGCAAAGCTATACAGCTGGCAGCCAAAAGAATCAATCTACTCTTCATAAATTCAATGTATTGTTTTGTTACTATTAATATGCTGCTTGTCGGGAAACTATATATGGTTCCATAGTATATTTAAGTTACAAAGGTACTGATTTTATCCTTCATTACAATGACTTTAATCTTATTTCACTAAATTTTCTAACTTTTAGAGCAAATTTTGCTCCAGATGGAACAATAATTCAGCAAGAACCTTTATTTTTGCACCATGTTTTATTTCAACTTCAAATATGCAACCCGTTTACTGAAGCGTGGCACACTGCCTATGGCTGTGGTGACAGCGTTTCTCTATTCATGTGCCAGTGTGGGCACATTGGGAGGTGGCGATTACGATGAAACGCCTCCTAAATTCCTCAAAGGCAAGCCCATGCCCAATGAACTAAACGCCTCACAAAAGCGCATCACCATCGAGTTTGATGAATACTTGAAGTTGGATAAGCCCCAAGAGAAAATCGTTATTTCTCCTCCTCAGGTGCAACAAGCCAATGTTCGAGCCAGCGGTAAGAAGGTGCTGATTGACCTACAAGATACCTTAATCACCAATACTACTTATACCATCGATTTTGGCGATGCCATACAGGACAACAACGAGGGCAATCCGTTGGAGAATTTCGTATATACCTTCTCTACTGGTGAGCGCCTAGATACGATGGAAGTAGCAGGTACCGTACTGAATGCCATGAACCTCGAACCTATCAAGGGTATGATGGTGGGTTTGCATGCTGATTTACGCGACTCGGCTTTCATCTCCAAACCATTTGACCGTGTAGGACGCACGGATAGTCGAGGTCGTTTCACTATCAAGGGTGTGGCTCCAGGCGAATACCATATCTTTGCTTTGCAGGAGAGCGACCAGAACTACTATTATTCTCAACCGACTGAGATGGTGGCGTTTGACGATTCGTTGGTGATACCTACCTTTGAGTTGCGCATGCGTCAGGATACCACATGGATCGACTCACTGGTGATTGACACCATCGTCGAGCGTCAATACACGCACTATTTGCCCGACAAACTGATACTGCGGGCATTTGTAAACAACAAGAAGGAGCAACGCTTGGCCAAGTCAGAGCGCACCACCAAGAAAGATTTCACCTTGTATTTTACAGCTCCAGCTGATACTTTCCCCTCCATTCGAGGCATCAACTTCGATGAAAAGGACGCTTTTGTTATCGAACGACTCACTGATCGTATCGATACACTCAAGTATTGGATCAAGGATTCGCTCATCTATCAGCTCGATACTCTTCAGATGGAGGTTACTTATCTTTACACCGACTCATTGAAGCAGTTGGTGCCTCGTACCGACACCTTGCGCTTGGCTTCAAGAGAAAGGCCAAAGAGTGAACGAGAACAGCAAAAGGAGATAGAAGAGAAGGAAAAAGAGGAGAAACGCCGTCGCGAACGTGGCGATACCCTTGACGTGCAACCCAAGATAGAGTTTCTGCCTATCGATATTTATGCGCCCTCCAGCGTTGATGTTTATGACTACCTCACGCTCACCTTCCCCGAGCCAGTGGCCAGTCTTGACTCTACGGGCTTCCACCTCAAACAGAAGGTAGATACACTGTGGTACGATGTTCCTTTCGAGCTCCAACCCGATAGCATCGATATCAGGGTTTTCAATATCTATGCCGACTGGAAACCAGGAGAGAGTTATTCGCTTCAAGCAGATAGTGCCGCAGTATTTGGTATCTATGGACGTTTTATAGATAAACAGAAGAAGGACTTCAAGGTGAAGACCCTCGACAGTTATGGTCAAGTGTTCTTTAATATCAATGGTGCCCAGGAGGGAGATATTGTTGAGTTGCTCGACACCAAGGATGCGGTAGTGCGTACTGAGAGTGTGGTGAATGGCAGAGCTGATTTCTATTACCTCGCACCAGGCAAGTATGCTGCTCGTTTGGTAAGGGATGTCAACCGCAACGGGAAATGGGATACTGGCGACTATGAGCAGCACCTGCAACCCGAAGAGGTGTTCTATTATCCGCAGATGATAGAGTTTAAGGCCAACTTCGATGTTTTACAGGACTGGGATCTTAATGCCAAGGCACCTGATCTCCAGAAACCTGATGAAATAAAGAAACAGAAGCCTGACCAGCCGCAGAACCGTATCCGTAACCGGAACAACAACAATAATAACAACAATCGTAATAATAGAAGATAAAGATTTAATAATTGTGAGTTATTATTTTTGATGAATAAAAGACAAGGGAAGGATGAAAAAATATATTATCATAGGATTGTTAATGGCATTATTGCCTTTGAACCTGCAAGCACAGCTCTGTGAGGTGGAGAATACCGCCTTTAAGGCAGGTGAGTATGTGGACTACGACCTTTATTTCGACTGGGGCATTATCTGGAAGAAAGTGGGAAGCGCTTCGTTGAGTACCGAGAAGACCATTTACAACGGTCAGCCAGCCTATGATATCCGCCTTATGGCTCTTGGCAGCAAAGAAGCCGATATGCTGATGAAGTTGCGTGACACCCTGCAAGTTTATATGAACGAACGCTTGGAACCTCTCTACTATAAAAAGGCAGCTGAGGAAGGAAGTTACTATAGTGTGGATGAGGCTTGGTACAGTCGTGAAAATGGAGTGAGCAAAGTACATCAACGTCGTACCCGTCCGGGTGTAGCGGATTATACTCCTTTAATCAATGATATTGAAGACAGCCGTTGCATTTACGATATGCTGAGCATCATTGCCCGTGCCCGCAATTTCTCTGTAGAACATTTCTATGAGGGTCACAAAACCACCTTGCCTTTGGCTACAGGTCGCGCGGTGGATGATGAAACCCTCACTTGCTTAGGCGATGCCATTATAAAGGCTAAGGACGGACACAAATATGCTTGCAAGGGCTTCTCTCTTTATGCAATAACAAAAGGTGAAAAGAGAGAAATCCTTCGTTTTTACATTACCGACGATGCCAACCGTCTCCCTGTTCGTATTGATATTGATCTCAAGGTTGGTTCTGCCAAAGCCTATCTGAAAGGAGTGAAGGGTAATGCCCATCCGTTGACACCTGTCAAATAAATGCAGGTTTTTGCCACAAAATCCGAACAACGAACAGTAGAACAATAAAAATCGGGCAGATGCAAAACATCTGTGGCAACATTGTTACGCAAAAACATAGCAGAGATTAAAAATATTTTATTATCTTTGCTCCCAAATGTAAAACTGGCAAATGGATATTTTGTGCTTGCTTGGTGGATTGGTGTTGATTCTGTTGGGAGCAAATTACCTGACAGATGGTGCATCATCACTTGCCAAAAGATTTAAAATTTCTGATCTGGTCATAGGATTGACCGTAGTAGCCTTCGGAACATCAGCTCCAGAATTGACTGTGTCTATCTCTTCTGCCATCAAGGGCAGTGCCGACATTGCCATCGGTAATGTTGTAGGTAGTAATATGTTCAACACCTTGATGATTGTGGGTTGTACAGCTTTTTTTGCTCCTATTGTTGTAACCAGGAATACCTTGTTAAAAGAGATTCCTCTTTGTATCCTTGCCTCCGTTGCCTTACTCGCTATTAGCAATGATATGCTACTTGATAAGCAGCCACTGGATGTGGTGAGCCGTACTGATGGATTCCTATTATTGCTGTTTTTCATCATCTTCATGGTTTACACCTTTTCTATTGCCCGACAACACGGTGATGAGGAGGCCGAGGAAGTGAAACAGATACCATTGTGGTTATCCCTTATATATATAATAGGAGGATTGGCAGCTTTGGTGTTTGGTGGAAATATCTTTGTTGATGGAGCCACTGGCATAGCCCGCAGTCTAGGCGTAAGTGAGTCGGTAATTGGCTTGACGCTGGTAGCAGGAGGAACATCGCTGCCAGAATTAGCGACATCGGTAGTAGCAGCCTTGAAAAAGAATCCTGAAATGGCGATAGGCAACGTAGTGGGTAGCAACCTGTTCAATATTTTCCTTGTGTTGGGCGCATCTGCCACTATCACTCCATTAAACCTGATAGGTATCACAAATTTCGATCTTCTTTCGTTGGTGATAGCTAGTGTGATATTGTGGTTCTTCGGCGTTTTCTACAAGAAGCGCACCATTACGCGTGTCGAGGGCACCATTTTGGTAGTGTGCTATATTGCATACACTACAGCATTGATATTAATGAGTTAAGGAATTATGATAAAGATAAAAAAAGTTGAGAATAAAAGAGAGTTGAAGAAATTCATCCGTTTCAACTACGAGATGTATAAGGACAACCCTTATTCTGTCCCAGATTTGTATGAGGATATGCTCAATACCTTTGACCGTAAGAAGAATGGGGCATTTGAGTTCTGTGAGGCTGATTACTTTCTGGCTTACAAAGACGGGAAACTGGTGGGACGTGTAGCCGCTATCATCAATCGCAAGGCCAACCAGATATGGAACACTAAGAATGTTCGTTTCGGATGGATTGACTTTATCGATGATCCAGAAGTGTCAAAAGCGTTGATCAACACTGTCGAGCAGTGGGGCAAGGAGCGTGGCATGACGCATATCCAAGGTCCTTTGGGCTTTACCGATATGGATGCTGAAGGCATGCTGATTGAGGGCTTCGACCAGTTAGGCACAATGGCCACCATCTATAACTACCCTTATTATCCACAGCACATGGAGAAGTTGGGTTTTGCCAAGGAAGCCGACTGGATAGAGATGCAGCTGTTCATGCCCGAAGACGGTCAGGTGCCTGAGAAGCACAAGCGCATCTCCGAGATGGTGATGAAACGTTACAACCTGCGTATCAAGAAATACACCTCCAGCAAGAAAATACGTGAAGAATATGGTGAAGCCATCTTCGAACTGGTGAACGAAGCTTTTGCACCTCTCTATGGCTACTCAGCCCTCTCATCCAGACAGATTAAGCAGTATATCGACATGTATCTGCCTATCGTCGATCTGCGCATGATTACCTTGATCATAGATGAGAATGACAAACTGGTAGGCGCCGGACTTTCTATGCCATCGCTGTCGAAAGCCCTTCAGAAGGCCAAGGGCAAACTCTTCCCATTTGGTTGGTACCATCTGGCCAAGGTACTTTATTTGCACAAGTATGGCGATTGCCTCGACCTACTGCTTGTGGCCGTGAAGCCAGAATACCAGAACAAGGGTGTGAATGCACTGCTGTTCTACGATCTGATTCCTGCTTATGCCAAGATAGGTTTCAAATATGCCGAGAGCAATGTAGAATTGGAGACCAACGACAAGGTACAGGCACAATGGAGTTATTTCGACCATAAAGTACATAAACGCAGAAGAGCATTTATCAAAGAAATAGAAAATTGAAGATGAGCGAAGAAATCAATTTTAATCAAATACCAGTAGATTACACAGACGAAAACATCCGCCACTTGGATGACATGGATCATATCCGCATGCGTTCGGGTATGTATATCGGTCGCTTGGGCGATGGCTCACAGGCTGACGATGGTATCTACGTCCTGCTGAAGGAGACGGTTGACAACAGTATCGACGAGTTCAAGATGGGAGCGGGCAACCGTATAGAAGTGACCATCGAGGATAACCTTCGTGTGAGTGTGCGCGACTATGGCCGTGGCATTCCGCAAGGAAAGATGGTTGAGGCCGTGAGCAAGTTGAACACCGGTGGCAAGTATGACAGCAAGGCGTTCAAGAAAAGTGTGGGCTTGAATGGTGTGGGCTTAAAGGCTGTCAATGCCCTCAGTACCCATTTCGAGGTGCGCAGTTTTCGCGATGGAATGGCGCGAATTGCCCAGTTCGAGTGTGGCAAATTGGTGAGTGATGTCACCGAACCTACCACCGAACCTACCGGTACTTATATCTATTTCGAGCCCGACAATACCCTCTTCACTGGCTATACCTATCACAACGACACTGTGGAGAACCTGCTCAAGAACTATACCTACCTGAACACAGGTCTTTCCATTCTGTATAACGGACAGAAGATCCTGTCTCGTCATGGGTTGGAAGATTTGCTTAAGGACAACATGACGATGGATGGACTTTACGATATCGTCCATCTGAAAGGTACCGACATTGAATTAGCTTTCACTCATACTAACCAGTATGGCGAAGAGTATTACTCGTTCGTCAACGGTCAACACACCACCCAGGGCGGTACGCACCAGAGTGCTTTGAAAGAACATCTGGCTCGTACCATCAAGGAGTTCTACAACAAGAATTTTGAATACAGCGACATCCGTAACGGTTTGGTAGCTGCCATCGCCATCAATGTGGAGGAACCGCAGTTTGAGGGACAGACCAAGACGAAATTGGGTTCTACGCTGATGGAGCCCGATGGCGTGACCATCAACAAATACATAGCCGACTTCGTAAAGCAGGAGGTAGATAACTACCTGCACAAAAACCCGCTGATGACCGAAGCCATGCTGCAGAAGATACAGGCTTCCGAGAAAGAACGCAAGGCCATTGCCGGTGTTACCAAACTGGCGCGCGAGCGTGCCAAGAAAGCCAACCTGCACAACAGCAAGTTGCGCGATTGTCGTTATCACCTCAACGACGGCAAGGGTAAGCCTCAGGAAGAGCAGTCGTGCATCTTCATCACCGAGGGCTTGTCGGCCAGCGGATCTATCACCAAGAGCCGTGATGTCAATACCCAAGCGGTGTTCAGTTTGCGAGGCAAACCGCTCAACTCTTATGGCTTGACTAAGAAGGTGGTCTATGAGAACGAAGAGTTCAACCTGTTGCAAGCAGCCCTTAACATTGAGGACGGACTCGATGGTTTACGTTACAACAAGGTGATTGTGGCTACCGATGCCGATGTGGACGGCATGCACATCCGTCTGCTGATGATAACTTTCTTCCTGCAGTTCTTCCCCGACCTCATCAAGAAAGGACATGTCTATATCTTGCAAACGCCGCTGTTCCGTGTGCGCAACAAGAAGAAGACTACCTATTGCTATACCGAGGACGAGCGTGTGAAGGCCATCAAGAAGTTGGGTCCGAAGCCAGAGATTACCCGTTTCAAAGGTCTGGGTGAAATCGACCCTGATGAGTTCAAGAACTTCATTGGCGATGATATGCGCTTGGAGCAGGTGAACCTGCACAAGACCGATTTGGTGAAAGAACTGCTGGCGTTCTATATGGGTAAGAACACCATGGAGCGACAGTCTTTCATCATCAACAACCTGGTGATAGAAGAAGATTTGGTAACCGAAGATTTCATGATATGAGCAAAGCATTATTTCCCGGCACCTTCGACCCCTTCACCATTGGTCACGATGCCATCGTGAAGCGCACCCTTACCTTTATGGACGGGGTGGTGATAGCCATTGTCAGCAATCCCGACAAGCAAGCCCTGTTCTCGGTAGAAGAGCGGGTACGTATGATTAGCGACCTCTATAAGGACGAGCCTCGTGTAAAGGTGATATCTTTTTCTGGTGCAACACCCGATATCGCTGTAGAGGTGGGCGCTAACGCCATCGTGCGTGGTGTGCGCAGTGTGAAGGACTTCGAATACGAGGAGAACCTGGCGTTCATCTATAAAAAGATGTGCGGCATCGAAACTGTCTTGCTCTATACCGACCCCGAACTGGCTTGCGTGAGTTCGTCGATCGTGCGCGAGATGATAAAGTTTGGGAAGGACCCAAGTGAATTTGTACCATTTAAATTAAAAAGAAATTAAAAGTTGCCTTATTGATGTGTGTAGACGGCATATCTGCTCTCAGTCAGCCGTCGGCACATCCATAAGGCAAGTCATATAGGCAGCTTAAAACAATGAAAAGACTCCTATTCTTAGGATTATTGGGCGTATTGGTTTTGCCGCTTTTCTCGCAAACCACCTCCCGCATGGCCATGCGCAAACTCAATATGGCAGAATATGCCATCAGTCAGCTGTATGTTGACAGCGTTGATGAAACCAGTCTGGTAGAGAGCGCCATCACCAAGATGCTGCAACAGCTCGACCCACATTCTACCTATAGCAATCCCGATGAGGTGAAAGAGATGAATGAACCCCTACAGGGCAACTTCGATGGTATCGGTGTGCAGTTTCAGATGATGGAAGACACCCTGCTGGTCATCCAACCCGTGAGTGGCGGTCCTTCCGAGAAGGTGGGCATTCTGGCGGGCGACCGTATTATTGCCGTCAACGACTCTACCATTGCGGGTGTGAAACTCAGCACCGAAGAAATCATGAAACGTCTGCGTGGTCCTAAGGGTACGCTCGTTGACCTTACTGTGCTGCGTCGCGATGTGAAAGACCTGCTGCACTTCACCGTGAAGCGCGACAAGATACCTCTCTACAGCCTCGATGCCGCCTATATGATTGAACCGGGCATCGGCTATATCCGCGTAAGCCGTTTTGCGATGACCACAGGAAAGGAATTCCTCGAAGCCCTGCAGAAACTGCAAGCCAAGGGTATGATCGACCTAATCCTCGATCTGCAGGGCAATGGAGGCGGTTACCTGAATGCAGCCATCGACTTGGCCAACGAATTCTTGGGACAACGCGAACTGATTGTCTATACTGAAGGTCGCTCAGAGAAACGCAGTAACTTCTTTGCCAAGGGCAACGGTCATTTTCAAAAAGGACGCCTTGTACTTTTGGTGGATGAGTATTCTGCCTCGGCATCAGAGATTGTGGCAGGTGCCATGCAAGATTGGGACAGGGCCGTTATCGTGGGGCGCCGTTCGTTTGGCAAGGGCTTGGTGCAACGCCCCATCGATCTGCCCGATGGTTCGATGATTCGTCTTACGGTAGCACGCTATTACACCCCTTCAGGACGTAGCATCCAGAAGCCATACACTAAATCTGCCAAAGGCGACGGCAAAGCCGTGGAGGTGGATTACGAGCAGTACCGCTCCGACCTCATTGCCCGCTACAACAACGGCGAACTGATGCATGCCGACAGCATCCACTTCCCCGACTCGCTGAAATATACTACCCTGCGCTTACGACGTACTGTCTATGGCGGTGGCGGCATCATGCCCGACTACTTCGTGCCCATTGACACCACGTCTTACACCAATGTGCATCGCAACCTAGTGGCCAAGGGCGTTGTCAACAAGGCAGCAGCTGTCTATATCGACCAACATCGCAAGGAACTGCAGCGCAAGTACAAGATTTTCGATGCGTTCAATGCCAACTACCAAGTAGGGCAGGAGGTGCTGACCCTCCTCCAACAAGAAGCCGAGAAACTGAAGATTGAGCTGAAAGAAGATGAATACCAGCAGTCGCTGCCCCTTATCTGTACCCAGCTCAAGGCCCTCATGGCGCGCGACCTTTGGGACATTAGCGAATACTACCAAATCATCAACGTTACCAACGAGAGCGTGAAGCAGGCGCTTCGCATTCTCAACAACGACTATGAACATTACCTTCGGGTAAATTGACCGTTGAAAAATAAAAGGGCATACGTGGAGAGGCGTTTAGCCTTGGAGCGTCAGCCCTTGTTTTTCAAATGGTCATTTTTGAAAAGGTCTGTTGCCGAAAAGAACCTTGTTCAGCCATTTTGAGGCATAGATGCTGCCAACAGCACAGCCAGCGCCAATGAGCGCCCCCGCAAAGACATCCGAAGGATAATGCACTCCCTCATGCATGCGCGATATGCCCACAGACACCGCATAGATGGCCGACGGGGCAATCACATACCACTTAGGATACCTGATACACAACGACGTACATAGCGCAAAGGCAGAAGCCGTATGCCCCGAAGGGAACGAAGGATCAGACTCCGTGCTGCGAGGAATGATATAACCCGGCCATTTCTGGTAAGGACGCGTACGGTGGAAGATATACTTCATGCCAAAGCCAAGGGCAAAGCCACCCGCCACACTCATACCGACATACAATGCATCCTTCTGCAACTTTTGGTCCTTTTTGATAAGTCCCACAATGCCCATCACAGCAGGCACACCCAACGCCACGAAAGGCTCGGTATCAGAGATAAACCTGCTATAGTCATGCATAAACTGCGAATCCCATCCGTTGATGTCGTGCAGCATGTTCACCTCCCAGTTCTGGGCAGACACACAGACACACACCATCAGCAACATCAGAAATATGAAGTAGAATCTTTTATTCATGTCAATATCTATTGAATTCGTTTGCAAAGTTAAGGAAAATGTTAAATAACATGCCTACAGAGCAGCAAATAATTTATATATGATTTGCTAAATAATTGTTTTTAACGTATTTTTGTAGCTACGTATGAAGTATTTTGCATATTGATACAGAATATAAACATTAAAAATATTTAAAACTCAATTATTTATGTGGTTAAGTAATTCATCAGTAGGAAGGAAAGTGGTGATGAGCGTTACCGGCATCGCCCTGATCCTGTTTCTGACATTTCACTGTACGATGAACATCGTTGCCTTGATTTCGCCATCCGGTTACAACTGGATTTGCGAGATGCTGGGTGCTAACTGGTATGCTGTGGCAGCCACTTTGGCCCTGGCCTTTTTGTTCATCCTTCATTTCATCTATGCTTTCTGGCTCACTTGGCAGAACAGAAAGGCGCGTGGTAGCGAGCGTTACGCTGTAACAGAAAAGCCTAAGACGGTAGAATGGGCATCACAGAACATGTTGGTGCTGGGCATCATCGTCATTCTGGGTATTGTGCTTCACCTCTTCAACTTCTGGGCAAAGATGATGTTGCCCGAGCTGATGGGCACCAACGACTTGCAGGTACTGAGCAATGCTACCAATGGTATCTATCACATCAAGATGACCTTTGGTAATGTGATTTATGTGGTGCTTTACCTCATCTGGCTCTGCGCCCTGTGGTTCCACCTCACTCACGGATTCTGGAGTGCTATGCAGACTCTTGGCTGGAACAACCGTGTATGGTTAGAGCGTTGGAGATGCATCGGCAATATCTTCAGCACCATCGTAGTTGCTTGCTTCGCTCTGGTGGTTATCGTATTCTATGTCAACTCTTTGTTATAATTGACGTATAACTTTTAAACTGAATAAACTATGACTAAGATAGATTCTAAGATTCCTGAAGGGCCAGTAGCTGAGAAATGGACCAACTATAAGGCTCATCAAAAATTGGTAAACCCAGCTAACAAGCGTCGTCTCGACATCATCGTGGTGGGTACAGGCTTGGCAGGTGCTTCTGCTGCCGCTTCACTCGGTGAGATGGGTTTCCGCGTACTGAATTTCTGTATTCAGGATAGCCCACGCCGTGCACACTCTATCGCTGCACAGGGTGGTATCAATGCTGCTAAGAATTACCAGAATGACGGCGACTCTGTTTACCGTCTGTTTTACGATACCGTAAAGGGTGGTGACTACCGTGCTCGTGAGGCCAACGTTTATCGTCTGGCTGAGGTGTCAAACAGCATCATCGATCAGTGCGTGGCACAGGGTGTGCCTTTCGCACGTGAGTATGGTGGCTTGTTGGCCAACCGTTCATTCGGTGGTGCACAGGTAAGTCGTACGTTCTACGCCCGCGGTCAAACGGGTCAGCAGCTGTTGCTGGGTGCTTACTCTGCACTGAGCTGTCAGGTAGCTGCCGGCACCGTGAAGCTCTACACCCGCTACGAGATGCTGGATGTGGTGCTCATCGACGGTCGTGCACGTGGTATCATTGCCCGCAACCTGGTAACCGGTAAGCTGGAGCGCTTCGCTGCTCACGCTGTGGTCATCGCTACTGGTGGTTATGGAAATACTTACTTCCTGTCAACCAACGCTATGGCTTGCAACGTATCAGCTGCTATGGCTTGCTACCGCAAGGGTGCTTGGTTTGCTAACCCTGCTTTCGTACAGATTCACCCAACCTGTATCCCTGTTCACGGCGACAAACAGTCTAAGTTGACGCTGATGTCAGAGTCACTGCGTAACGATGGCCGTATCTGGGTACCTAAGAAGCTGGAAGACGCTAAGAAGTTGCAGGAAGGCACACTGCAAGGTGCCGACATTCCTGAGGAAGACCGCGACTATTACCTGGAGCGTCGTTATCCTGCATTTGGTAACCTCGTACCTCGTGACGTGGCTTCTCGTGCTGCTAAGGAACGTTGCGACAAGGGCTTTGGTGTCAACAATACCGGTTTGGCTGTGTTCCTCGACTTCTCAGAGGCTATCGGTCGTCTGGGCATCGACGTGATCCGCCAGCGCTACGGCAACCTGTTCGATATGTATGAGGAGATTACCGACGTTAATCCTGGTAAGGTGGCTAATGAAATCAATGGTGTGAAGTACTACTACCCAATGATGATCTATCCAGCTATCCACTACACCATGGGTGGTATCTGGGTTGACTACGAGCTGCAGACCAGCGTGAAGGGCTTGTTCGCTATTGGTGAGGCCAACTTCTCTGACCACGGTGCTAACCGTCTGGGTGCTTCTGCTCTGATGCAGGGCTTGGCCGATGGTTACTTCGTATTGCCATACACCATCCAGAACTACCTGAGCGACCAGATTACCGTTCCTCGCTTCAGCACCGACACTCCTGAGTTCGATGAGGCCGAGAAGGCTGTCCAGGCTAAGATCGACCACCTGATGAACATCAAGGGCAAGCGCTCTGTTGACTCTATCCACAAGGAACTGGGCCACATCATGTGGGAATATGTTGGTATGGGCCGCACCGCTGAAGGTCTGAAGACTGGCTTGGAGAAGCTGAAAGAAGTTCGCAAGGTGTTCGAAACCGACTTGTTCATCCCTGGCACACAGAACGGTGTGAACGTTGAACTCGAGAAGGCATTCCGTCTGAACGACTTCATCACCATGGGTGAGCTGATGGCACACGATGCATTGAGCCGTAACGAGAGCTGCGGTGGTCACTTCCGTGAGGAATACCAAACCGAGGAAGGCGAGGCATTGCGTGACGATAAGAACTACTTCTATGTAGGTTGCTGGGAATACCAGGGCTCTGACGACAAGGAACCTGTCATGATGAAGGAACCTCTGGAGTATGAGGCTATCAAGGTACAGACCCGTAACTACAAGAGCTAATTTGGGAAGTTGAACATTTTAAAGAACAAAGAAAACTATGGATAAGAATATATCATTTAAATTGAGAATTTGGCGTCAGAACGGTCCGAAGGAGAAAGGACATTTCGACGAGTTCCAGATGAACGATATACCAGGTGATACCTCATTCCTCGAAATGCTCGACATCCTGAATGAGCAGATCGTGAGCTCAGGCAACGAGCCTGTGGTGTTCGACCACGACTGCCGTGAGGGTATCTGCGGTATGTGTTCACTCTATATCAACGGTCATCCTCATGGCCCAGCTACTGGCGCTACTACCTGCCAGATCTACATGCGTCGTTTCAAGGATGGCGACACCATCACCGTTGAGCCTTGGCGCTCAGCAGGCTTCCCTGTTATCAAGGACCTGATGGTTGACCGCTCTGCCTTCGACAAGATCATGCAGGCTGGTGGTTATGTTACCGTACGTACAGGTGCTCCACAGGATGCCAACGCCCTGCCTATTCCTAAGGATGTAGCAGAAGAGGCTATGGACGCTGCTGCCTGCATCGGTTGCGGTGCTTGCGTAGCTGCCTGCAAGAACGGTTCAGCCATGCTGTTCGTTTCATCTAAGATTACACAGCTCAACCTGCTGCCACAGGGCAAGCCCGAGGCTTTGCGCCGTGCTAAGGCCATGCTGAGCAAGATGGACGAGCTGGGCTTCGGTAACTGCACCAACACCCGCGCTTGCGAGGCTGAGTGCCCGAAGAACGAGACCATCATCAACATCGCGCACCTGAACCGCGATTTCATCAAGGCTAAACTGAAAGACTGATCTCTTACACATAGCTGACTCAATGAGGCGGGGCACATGCTCCGCCTCTTGTTTTTCTGAAAAAATGCAATGAAGTGTTGGTGTAATAATCGAAAAGTATACCACTATAATAAATGAGTACTTTACTACAGGAGAGTATTCTTAAAAATGCTATGCAATTGTTTGCAGGTCTCGAAAAAGGTACTTATATTTGCAGAGTTAATTCATTATTAACAATGTAAATTTATACAATATGAAAGAAAGGAACAAAAATGAACAGCTACAGCAAGCTGCAGTGATTCAACAGCCATTGGCTGTAGCAGGACAAAAGAAACCTAACGAGAAAGACGAGTTTTCATTTGAATTGGGGAAATTTTTCTTGGATTTGTCAAAGTTGGCATTTGCAGGTATATTTCTTACAGGAATTAGAGACTACTCGATAAATACAAGTTTACTCGTAGGTATAGGAGCAGTAATTATTGGATAGTTGGCTTTTGTGGGGTTTAGATTCATAAGAATTGGTGTTAACAAAAAAGATTAAGTATTATGGCACTATTATTTTTTTTAATAGCTACAGGAATCGTTGCGATTATTATGCTCGTTTACTCGTTTGTTCTCGAAAAGCGAGAAAAACAATCATAATTTGATTTATATATTTCAGATGACTAAAATAGAATAGTATTTATGAACCAAAGATAAATCCCTCGCTTTGCGAGGGATTTCTTCTTTTAGATGCTAATGGGACCAAACCCCATACAGCTTGTTGTGCTCATAGCAGTCAATGCTGCCGTCAGTATTTGAGAAGCGTGTCTTATTTCCTAACCAGAAAAGTCAATTGTCGTAAAATTAGCTTCATAATTAAATGAAATGATAGGAAAAAACAAGAGGGGACATCCTCACGGATATTCCCTCTTCATTTTAGTAATTTAAAGTTATTGTGTTTAAGAAAACACAACTAACCTTTTTCTTCCCTATAAGTCTACAACTAATTAATAGCCTGGGTTTTGAACCATTGCAGAGTTCAGGTCGATCTCACGCTGTGGGATAGGCATGATGGCACGCATGTTGTCAGCCATAATCTCATCACCTAAAGAATTGATTACTGCCTTGCCATTGCGCCAGTAAGCGAATGCAATCTGGTTCTCAGCGAACAGTTCCTTGGTATATTCAAAGATGATGTCATCAATAGTAACTGAAGCTACATCAGTATAACCTTCAACACGGTTCTTCTCAATCTCGTTGATGAATGAAGCTGCAGCAGCACCACCAGAGAGATAGAATGAAGCTTCGGCAGCAATCAGATACACTTCTGAGAGACGGATGATCTTAGGATTGTTCACATAGATAGAACCTCCACGACCAGGATACTTAGCTGGATAATAACCAGGAGCATCTTTATGAGAAGTCTGATCTTTGATTAATTTTGAACGAACATCCTCTGGATGAGTTGAAAGATACTTATACAGTTTGCCATTAACATTGAATGCACATTCTGCATATCCACTTGCATCTGTGTAATAGCCTGGAGAATAACGCTGAGCATTATAGTTATCGGTAGTCAAGAATTCAAAAATTGACTCAGAAGTACCCTCGGCTCCCCAAACGCTTACATAGTTTGATGGAGTGTAGAAGTCATAAGCACCGCTGTTGATAACTGCGTTAGCGTCAGCCAATGCGTTAGCATACTCACCCATATACAAGAAAGCACGCGCACGTAAAGCCAGAGCAGCCCACTTATTCATATAACCCACACCATTGTCCTCATCCAGCATACCGATAGCTTGTGTAAAGTCAGCAATAATCTGTGTATAAGTTTCAGCCAAAGTAGCACGAGTTGGTTTGTACTCTGGGGCGAATACCTCTGTTGCCAAAGGAATACCTGAGTCTTGAGCCGATGGATTAGCTACAGTAGAAGGGATATGTGCGAACATACGAGCCAGGTCGAAGTGCAGCAAAGCACGCCAAGCATACAGCTGACCTTGCAGGTTCTTCACCCTGGCGTCGTTCAACTGTGATGATGTTTCCAATGCCTTATTTGCATTTGCAATACCCTGATAGTGTACACGATAAGGGTTGGTAGCCAGCTCGTCATACTTAGTCAAGTTGTAACTTGAGATAGGCACACTCTGGTTGTTGCTCTTTATAACAGCAAACTCATTGGTCAACAGGTCTGCATAAAGTGTAAACTCAGCGCCATAAGTACCTCTTTCACCTGAAACGACATAGCCGATACCGTTTACAGTATTCTGCAAGTCTTCAAAAGAAGTTATCGCACCATCTACAGGCAGAGCGGTTGAAGGTTCCTTATCCAGGAAACCACTGCATGAAGCCAGTGCTAAACTGGATACAATACCTAAAGTTAAATATATTTTTTTCATATCTTTTCCTCTTTTATAATTATAATTCGATGTTCAAACCAAATACAAACGAACGGGTAGGAGGAGTATCTGTCTGTCGATATCCATTCACATCCACGTCTGGATCAGCATTCTTGGTTGCATTGTAAATCAAGAACGGATTGGTTGCACGGAAGTAAACACGAAGGTTGTTGATAACGCTCTTCTTCACAGGGATTCTGTAACCGAAGGTAATATCACGCATGCGGATATTGTCGGTAGAACGGATGGTACGAGAAGAGAAACGGTCAGAACGATATGGGTTACCATAGATAGGACGTGGGTATTTTGCATCCTTGTTGGTAGCAGTCCAATAGTTACCAGCCACCTCTTCTACTACATTGAATGAACCTACACGTACACCATCAGAGAACTGCAAGAAGTAACCTGGATAGTCAAACATGCTAGCACCACTTTGGAATGAAATCATGAATGACAAGTCGAAGTTCTTCCAAGTGAAGCGGTTGGTGATACCACCGAGGAAATCTGGAATAGCCTTACCTACAATGGTGCTACCAGCTTCTGTATAGTAGTTGGTTACGCCCTTAGAGTGGTCTTCTGGGTCAATCCAGAATTCACCCAAACCGGTTTCCTTGTTTACACCGATATACTCTGGTAAATAGAAGGTATGCATAGACTCGCCTTCACGCAAGATATACATGCTACCGTCACCGTACTGAACATCCTCACCATTAGGCAACTCTTTGATCTTATTGCTCTGGAAAGTGATGTTGAAGTCAGTTGACCAAGTGAAGTTCTTAGTCACGATGTTCTGTGAATTGATAGAAATTTCAAGACCCTTGTTAGTCAATTTACCGAGGTTAGATGTCATGCTACCGAAACCAGTAACCCAAGATATAGGAGTTGCAAACAACATATCCTTGGTCAGCTTGCTATAGTATTCAACGGTCAAACCTACACGGCCAAACAGGTTCCAATCCAAACCAATGTTGAAGTTCTGAGACTTCTCCCAACCTAAGTTGGTGTTAGAAAGCTGTGACCAGTAGTAAGCAGAGTTAGTTCCATAACCGCCAGTGGTTGAGTACAGACCCATATATGAGTAGTTACCAGTTGGCAAGTTACCGTTAGTACCGTATGATACACGCAGCTTCAGGTCGTTGAACCAAGGATTGTCCTTCAGGAATTCCTCCCCGCTGATACGCCATGCACCAGATACTGACCAGAAGTTTGACCAACGGTTGTTAGATGCCAGACGTGAAGAACCGTCACGACGGAAAGATGCTGACAGATAGTACTTGTTATCGTAGTTGTAGTTAGCATTAGCCAACCAAGACATGATAGAATTCTCGCTTAAAGAGCTACCAGTGCCGTAAGTCTGACCGTTAGACAATTCAGGCAACTTATATGTTACGAACTGCTTAGCAGAAGCGGTCATGGAATCATACTGACGCTTTTCAGCCTCAAAACCAGCCAATACCTGCAAGTTGTGCTTGCCGAAGTTGTTAGCATAGTTCAAGGTAGTTGAAGAGGTCATGGTACGGTTGGTGTAGTCCCAACGCTGTGACAAACCAGTGAGTGATTCACCGTTCACAGAAGCAGGAGCCCAGAACTCATGTACCTTATTATTGATGAAGTCATAGCCAAATACTGAACGAGCTGTGAAGTTGAAAGGCAACTTAACCTCTACGTCAGCATTAGTCATGCTACGCATGGTCTTGGTCTTCACAAACTCTGAATATTGATTCAGTTCCTTGCTCAGCATCAGGTTAGGATTTGCTACCTTGCCGAAAGCTGTGTCAGGATTGTACTCGCCATTTGGTAATTTAACAGCAGCTGTTGGGTCACTTGAGAACATGATTGACAGAGGAGCAGTAGTACCAAAACCCTGTTCCTGATCACCCTGGTCACGGAAACCTTCGGTACTTGTGTAAGAAATCATCTGCTTAACACCTACCTTCAACCAGTTGGTTACCTGATGGTCTAAATTGATACGACCACTATAACGCTCAAATTCACTGTTCTTCACAGTACCGTTCACCTTGTTATAACCAAAGCTTGCATAGAACTGGGTACGGTCAGAACCACCGCTTACACCCACCTGATGGTTGGTAGTGAAGCCAGTACGATAAACCTCCTTGCTCCAGTCGGTGTAAGTGTTAGCAGATGGATCGTGGAACCAACCACCATCTTCCCATGCTAAGTCAACTTCCTCTTGAGCAGCTGCTTCTGCATCGGCAGGATCCATCTTAGCACGAATTTCAAAGTAGCCAGCCAAAGCATCCTTATAGTATTGCTTCAACTGCTTAGAGTTCATCATTTTTAATGCCTTCTTTACAGCAACATCACTCCAACCGAACTCTGCGTCATAAGTAACCTTAGTACGGCCGATAGCACCCTTCTTAGTGGTGATGATGATGACACCGTTAGCAGCACGAGAACCATACAGAGAAGATGCAGCAGCATCCTTCAATACAGTCATGCTCTCAATATCGTCAGGGTTGATGGTTGACAGCACTGACTGTGAACGTACGTCTGAGCTAATCATGCTATCATTAGTGATAGGCACACCATCGACAACATACAGAGGCTGGGTAGAACCGTTAACAGAACCAATACCACGGATAGTAATACGCTGGTCAGAACCTGGGTCACCAGTAGATGCACCTACACGCACACCAGCTACTTTACCTTCGAATGATTTCACCAGTGACTGACGCTGTGCTGACATGTCTGTATCACGCATCACAGATGCAGAACCGGTAAATGATGCCTTTGTGGTTGTACCGTAAGCTACGACCATCACTTCGTCGAGGACTTCGGCATCATTCTTCATAACAATCTGAATATCACCTGTTGTGATGGGAACTAACTGAGTTCTCATACCAACGAAAGATACCTGCAAGTTCTTAGCAGATGCAGGTACACTGGAAATGGTGAACTTACCTTCTATATCAGTAATGGTACCTCTTGCAGTACCTTCCACCAAGATAGAAGCACCGATAACAGGCTCGTTGTTTTCATCAACAACTGTACCTCTTACGGTAAGATTCTGAGCCATTGCCAATGTGAAGCTTGCAAATAAGCAAGCCAAAAGCACTAATACTCTTTGTTTCATAAACACATTATTAAAGTTAATACAATCTCAATTATTATATATCAATAATTCTTACCTATTTTTTTTCTAATTTTGTTGCAATAATTCGTGATTATTACAAGGCGACTATTCCTCTCGGTTTTATCAATTTTAATACATTTATTCCTTTATTTGCTATATCCAATTTATATAAACAAGCTATCAGTTAATAGTGTATAAGGTTTTCTGGCAACGTATATAGAATTAAATAGAAGGGGAGATGTCCTCATGGATCTCTCCCCTTTTTTATGTATAAGGAGGAATCTAGTTAAAATTAAGGATTAGTGTTAACGATGTGAAAACAACGATCATCCATTTTCAAAATAGTTTCAACTATTTCTTTTTCATTTTTGAGTAACAGTGCGTTATATGCTTTGGCCTTTTCAAGAGGAATTCTTCCAATATACTTGTGAGTTATAGATTTGTTTAGGCTATGCCCCATACTGTCGCTGATATAGTCAGTTGGCACTTCTGCATGACTTAAAACTGTGGCAAAAGAATGACGTGCCCATGTTTCACTTAGGGAGACATCCAATCCCATCATCTCCTTTGCCACCATTTTTAGATATTGGTTGTTTATGCTATGCCATTTGGCGATTTCATGACGTTGCTCAGCTTCCGTTCTTGCTCCTTGTAGAATAAAAGGAAAGACAAGTCCATTCTTTTCATATGGGACACCTATTTCCCTAATAACAGTCCTCAACTCAGGAATGATAGGTACTACAATTCCGTTCGGATTAACGGTTCTGTCACGTGTCTTAGTACGATAGAATAAAAAGGCTTCTCCCTTGTTCAGTAAATAATAGTCGTCATATCTTAATCGTGCCAGATCTACAAAGTTCATTCCATTGCCAAGATACATACCTAAGAAAACGCCTATAACTTTCTTGGCGATAGATTTCCGTTTACTTGTCCATGCGATGGGATAAGTGTCACTCACGAACATATCATATAGCTTTCGCCATTGCTCAACAGTCAGATTCATGTGATTACGGCTCTGCCCTACGGGCAATGACACCTTGTCTTTAGACATATTGCCAAACATGTTTTGTGACATCTGCATCAAACCTTCTTTAATACAGAGGTTGACAATAATCCTTAAAGTTTGGAGCCGCATACAGATGGTTGTGTTGCTGTATCCGTGTTCTTCCATTCTCTTTTTCCAATCGTTGACGGTCTTTGCCGTGATTAGAAAACCGTCTTCAGTTCGATATCCACTAAGGTTCCTGAAATCTTTCAGTGCATTCAGGTAAATGACTTTGGTTCCAGGCTTTTTACCAGAAGCATAGTCCTCCCAGATAGCAAACAGGTTCTTCGGGACTATGTTTTTCCCTTGTAAAGCAGCTTTAATAGCATCAAGAGATAATGGTTGGATGCATGCTATGTCGTTGACTCTTTTAGCATACTTATCCAACAACTCGTTCCAATGTGCTCTCATGGCAGCCTTTTTACTGATTCTGCCCCTTTGGCCGTTGGCCAATTCAATTCTTCTGATTTCTTCAAATTCCGTTGGAGTTAGCAATGTGCCTAAATGCCAGTAAAGCACCCTGCGGTTAAGCGTAAATCGCACACACAGTTTATATTTACCTGCGTAGCATTTTCGCTTGTCCAACCCAATGGAAATGTAGCAATCACCTACTACTTGTCTTAAATTTCCCATTTTTGATTAATTTTAAATGATTAAATGAATACTATTTCGGGGAAACAACATGAAAACAAATGTTGTAATAAAGGCTTATTAAGCCATATTTCTTTGTTTCCTGATGATATACCCTTCCTTTCAATTATGCATAATAATATATATTTGAAGTTCTCTCATCCTACACCTTATTTATATATAAAGAGATGAAATATGAAGGAGATAGGGACTTAATTGTAACAATACGAATGAATTCTTGACATTTTTTTAAATTTATGCGTAAAAAAATTTGTATTTATTAATATTATAACTAACTTTGCCCCCGATTTGCGTTCAATAGGTTCTTATAAGGGTTACAGAAAAATTCGCTGTTTAGATGTAGTAATCACGAATTACTGCAAGAAAATAGAATCTACATGGGGTAAAAATTATTTACAAAGATAATTGAGATTGTTTAAACTTTAATAGTTTTTTATGAAAAAGAAATTCATGCTGTTCTTGACCTGCCTGTTCTTAGGAATAGGTTTGGCAACCGCCCAGGTCACAAGAGTGACAGGTAATGTCACCTCTTCTGAAGACGGTGAGCCTGTTGTGGGCGCCTCTGTCTTAGTTAAGGGCACAAACGTGGGTACGATTACCGATATCGACGGTAACTTCGTTATCTCTAACGTGCCAAGTAACGCAACTACATTGGTAGTTTCTTTCGTAGGTATGCAAGCCCAGGAAGTAGCTATCAAGGAAAACGTACGGGTAATGTTGCGTCCGGATGCTGAACTTTTGGATGAAGTCGTGGTTACAGCCATGGGTATCACCAGAAGCAGAAAGGCACTGGGTTATGCTGCTCAGGACTTGAAGTCTGATCAGCTGAACAAGGCCGGTACTAACTCTTTGGCAAGTGCTATTCAGGGTAAGTTGACTGGTGTTGACATTCGTCAGTCTTCTGGTGCTCCTGGTGCTTCTGCACAGATTGTGATTCGTGGCGCTCGTTCTTTCTCTGGCAACAACCAGCCTCTGTATGTAGTGGATGGTATGCCTATCAATACTACAGCAGACTTTTCTACTGGTGATTCAGTATCTGGTGCCAATATTTCTGACCGCACCTTGGATATCAACCCAGATGATATCGAGACTATCAACGTCCTGAAAGGTCAGGCAGCTTCTGCATTGTATGGTATCCGCGCTTCTAACGGTGTGATCGTTATCACAACCAAGCGTGGTTCTAAGCAAACCAGCAAGCCACAGGTTACTATTACCACTGATATCTCTGCTCAGCGCGTTTCTAAGAAGTTTGAGCGTCAGACTATCTATGCACAGGGTAATAGCGTAAACGCATATAGCCCTACATCAAGTATGTCTTGGGGTCCTAAGATTACAGACCTGCCAAACGATAAGACCTATGGTGGTAATACTGACAACAAGTACACTCAGGCTGAAGGCATGCATCAGGGTCAGTACTACAACACCAAGCGTGTGTTGGCGGGTCTCGATGGTTGGACTACTCCTGAGATTTATGACAACGTAGGTGATTATCTGGGAACAGGTTTCACAGAGAATACCAATGTTAATATCTCTCAGAACATCAATGGTCTGAACTACTCGTTTGGCGTAAGCAACTCTCATCAAGACGGTATCATCCCATCAACTGGTATGCGTCGTTGGGGTGCTCGTGGTTTGGTTGACTGGAAGATCAATGACAAGTGGACCGCTGGTTTCTCAGCTAACTACTCTTCAAATAAGATTACTTCAGCTCCTGGTGCTAACTCAGGTATCATGAACATCGTTTACTCTACTCCTTCTGAATACAACTTGAAGGGTATTCCAAATCATGTTCCTGGAAGTCCTCAGACACAGGTGCTGTGGCGTTCTACCTTCAACAACCCTTACTGGTTCTCAGATGGCAACGAGCAGTACATCCAGCACACCAACCGTGTGTTCGGTAACACTTACTTAGAGTTCCAGCCTGTTCTTCCTTGGGAAGGCTTTACCCTGAAACTGCGTGAACAAGCTGGTATCGACATCTGGACATCTGACTATACTGACATGGGTGAGATTGGTTCACGCATGAATACAAAGGGTGAGGTGGACAACTATGGTACTCAGCACAACGTGTTCAACAACCTGTTCACTATTAACCTTGATGGTCATTTCGGCGCAGACAAGGAGTGGGGTTTGAATGTAATCCTTGGTAATGAGTTCAACGATGAGAACATCCGAAACTGGAGCTATTATGGCACAAACTTCAACTTCTACGGCATGCCTATCATTGACAATGCCACTAACTTAGATTCAAGCGAGTACAAGCGTCAGGAGCGTAACGTAGGTTTCTTCGGTAGTGCATCTTTGGATTACAAGAATCAGTTGTTCCTTACTGTTACAGGTCGTAACGACTATGTTTCTACCATGCCCCGCGGCAGTCGTAGCTTCTTCTACCCATCAGTTTCTCTGGGTTGGGAATTCACCCAGCTTCCTTTCTTCCAGAATCAGAAAGTGTTGACTTATGGTAAACTGCGTGCATCTTTCGCACAGGTAGGTCAGGCAGGTACATACTATAAAACCTATTATACAACTCCTGGTTATGGTGGTGGTTTCTATTCTTACACTCCTGTAAGCTACCCATTGCCAAGTGGTGTTTCTGCATACATTCCAAGTTCTAGACTGTATGACCCGAACTTGAAGCCACAGAATACTACTAACTGGGAAGTTGGTGCCGACTTGGCATTCTTCAATGGTCGCTTGAAACTGGAATATACCTACTCTCTGCAAAACATCAAGGATCAGATATTCTCTGTTCCAATGGACCCATCTACTGGCTACAGCAGCATGGTTACCAACGCAGGTAAGATGCGTACAAATGCTCACGAGTTCTCTCTGAATGCTGCCATTGTACAGACTAAGGACTGGGATGTTAACTTGGGCATCAACTGGACCAAGATCAACAACAAGGTTGTTGAGCTGGCTCCTGGTGTTGAGTCTATTATGTTGGGTGGTTTCGTTGAACCACAGATCCGTGCTCAGGCAGGCAATACCTATCCTAACGTATATGGTGTTGCTTTCAAGCGTGATGATGCAGGTAACTTGCTGTTGCTGGGTGGTCTGCCACAGGCAACTGGTGATAGCCAGGATCTGGGTAACTGTGCTCCTGACTGGACTGCAGGTATTACCTTCAACGCTCGTTGGAAGAAACTGAGCTTGAATACTACTTGGAGCTACCAGAAGGGTGGTAAGATGTATCACGGTACCAATATGGTGATGAACTACTTCGGTGTAACTAAGGAGTCTCTGCCATACCACGAGGGTACAATGGTGGTTGAAGGTATCGATGAGGCAACTGGTTTGCCAAACACCATCGAAGTTAGCAAGCAGGACTACTGGATGTCTTATTACGATGTAACAGAAGCAGGTGTATATGACACAAGCTTCTTCAAACTGCGTGACGTTACACTGAACTACGACCTGCCTAAGTTCTGGGGCATTAACATGTCAGTGTTCGCATTTGCACGTAACATCTTGATTTGGGCTAAGCTGCCTAATTTTGACCCAGAGTCTTCTCAGGGTAACAACAATATGGGTGGTTACTTCGAGCGTTTCTCTGTGCCTAACACCTCAAGTTTCGGTGGCGGTCTGAAGATTCAGTTCTAATCATATTACGACACTAAAAATAAGAAATGAATATGAAAAAGTATTTAATATATACATTGTCCGTAGCTGCACTGACGTTTACCTCTTGCGGTGATGATACGATGGACAAGATTAACAAGGATACACACCATCCTACCGCAGAAATTGTAGCTGCACGCCTGCAACTCAGTGATGCTATCATGAGTACAGCGTTTAGCACCGTTTCTGGTGACTATGCATTCTACACCAGCTCATTGACTGAGCAGTTGATAGGTTCTGGTAACAACCAGCTGATGAAAGCAGAGCTTCGTCAGTCAGTTGAATTGGCAGCTTCTACTACGTTCAATAACGTATGGGGTTCTACTTATTCTAACATCATGAGCTTGAATCAGATGATTGATAAGGTGCAAAACGACATCGCAGGTAGCGGTGGCCAGCTGGATATTCTGGGTGCAGCTCAGCTGCTCAAGGCTATCAACGTTGGTTTCTTGACCGACATGCACGGAGATATCCCTTATAGCGAGGCTTTCCTCGGCAGTGTGAATATGCAACCTGCTTTGGATTCTCAGCAGACTATTTACGCAGACATCATGAAGCTCATTGATGATGCTATCAGCAACCTGGGTAACTCAAATGGTAAGAACCTGGCTGAGCAGGATATTTTGTTCCACGGTAACATCAATGCTTGGTTAGCATCTGCTTATGCTATTAAGGCTCGTTATTTGATTCACCAGTCAAAGGTGAACGCTGGTGCTGTAGCACAGGCTAAGGAAGCTGCTAATAAGGCTCTTGAGTTAGGTTTTACTGGCATGAATTTGTCTGAGTTCAACGGTGTAACCTGCGACAATCCTTGGAGTGCTTTCGTATGGAGCCGTTACTACACTACATGTAGCACTCATGTCACTGGCTATATGGTAGGTGACGATCCACGTTATGAATATTATAATGGTGATGTAGCTGTTGATCCAGGTGACGAGGAAGCAGCAAAGATAAGTGCAAACTATGACTACCCATTGTACTATGATTTGGGCTCACAGCCAGTACACATCATGAGCTATTCTGAGCTTTGCTTTATCTTGGCTGAGGCACAGCTAAGAGGTGGTGAAGATGCTACAGATGCTTTCCAGGAAGGTGTAGCCGCTTCTATCGACGAGCAGGCTGCTTGGTTGGGTGATGATGAAGCAGATGGTGCTGCATACGCAGCTACGCTGCCTGTTCCAACATTGAAGGATGTATTCCAGCAGAAGTACATCGCATTGGCAGTTGACGGTCAGCCTGAGACTTACAACGACATCCGTCGTTTGAAGGCTATGGGTGAAGACTACATCGTGCTGACCAATCCGTTCAACAACCAGTCTGGTATTAACCGTTGGCCAGAGGTGTTGCCTTATGGCAATAGTTCTGTATTGTCTAATCCAAATGTGGCTGCTGCTTATGGTGATGGTACTTATGTATATTCAACCAAAGCATGGTTGTTTAAATAAGAAAAGAACAGCAAACACATTAATACTCTAAACTAGGGGGATGTCTTTAAAGGACATCCCCCTTATTTTTCCATGAAAATCCAGTAGTTGTCAACGAAAAAAGTGTGGAACCCTTTCTTTGTTTATACTCGCTTGCTCTTGATGAGTATCTTCTCTTCTGGATGTAGGGTGGTGGCGAAAAGATAGGTGTCACCACCTTCTGAGAGATGAAGGCGTTTGCGCAACTCTGCTACCGAAGTGGGGAAGTTGCGGACGGTGAGGTTGGCTTTGCTGAGGTCACTCAGCAGGGATTTGAGTTCTTTCTTGCCAAAGCCACCTACGGCTTCTACTTGAAATATGCGACCAGGGAAATCGCCGATGAATTGGTTAGAAGTATAGAGATGGCTATTTGTATGTAGCTTTAGCAGACCATAGCGCTGTGCCACACAGCGATAGGCCCCTGCCTTCATGATAGAGGCATTGGGCTCATATAGGTAATGGCTGATGGACTTAGCCAAGTCAGTGGCGGTTTGCTGCTCTTCTGCTTTGCAGAAAACAAACGCTTGTGTCTCATCTTTCTTGATGTTGACACAATGGATAGGGGTGTGGTCTATATTTGTGGAAGCTTCCTTGCTAAGTATTAGCAGCAGTTCCTTACATTCGTTATCCACGGAAACAATGTGTGCTTCTTCCACATGCTTGAGTTGATGTAATGCCAGGTCAAGGTCGAGCATGGGTGATAACTTCACCATCACGTGGGCTGCTTTGCTTACCAGTGTCTCTTCTAATGCACTTACATCGGGTTCACAATCGCTGATAGCAACGGTCTTGCCTCCATGTCCGTCGCGACGGGCTGGGTCGAGATAGAGCCAATTTAATGAGGTTTGGCTTTGGAGCCAATCTAAACTATTGTTTGCAAAAAGCACTTTCACATTATGACATACCCCTCCGTCTGCTTTGCAGCCACCTCCCCTTACTAAGAGGAGGTCCTTATATAGAGCTTTGCCCTCTTCTTTTGTGCAAGAATAGCTCTCCTCCTTAGAAAGGGGGAGTACCCCGTGAGGGGGAGGGGGTGTGATATTCAATGCATTGAAATTATGTTGGGCAATCTTCACCAGCTCCTCTTGGCGCTCTACGTAGGTGGTGTGCCGGAAGGCGTGTGACATAAACCAGCAGTCGATGCCAAAGCCACCAGTGAGGTCGGCCAAAGAGTCGTGTTCGCCCATCTTTGCCACTACACCATATTTATAGTTAGCAGTAGCCTCGGACGAGCATTGTTCCAAGGGCAGGTGGGGCGGATAGATGATGTCATCGCAAGCTGCCCAGGTGGGTACTTTGTCACGAATGCTTTGCCAACCGGCTATCTGCGTAAGAGCGTAGGGCATATCGATAACAGGGTAGCGGCTGGCTTGCAGGGCGAGCTGACGGACATCGTCTTCGCGATGCTCCTTTATAAACTGTTTTAACTCATCTTCCATCGTATATCTTTCGCTGATCCTTCGCTGATCCTTCGCTGATCCTTCGCTAACGCTACTCTCTTCTTACTCCCTTCCTTCTCCCTATCTCTTTTTATGGAATCACCTTGTATTTTTCCCTTGCCTCCTGTCGGCTCACCAAGTTGAAGTGCCACCACTCTGAGGGCAACGAACGGAAACCTGCCTCGCGCATCACGCTTATGAGCAACCTACGGTTTTGCAAAGCCTCTGCAGGAAAGGCGGTATAGTCGGTATGTGCCTCACGCCCCAGGTGATCGACAACAGTACCCATAGGGATGGTGTCGCCCTGTGCGTTGGCAATGCTCACATCCACCGCCAATCCGTAGTTGTGCAACCCACCACCATGAGCGGGGTTCGACACATAGTTTTGTTGACGGGTGCCCTTCACCACATCCCACATCTGCTGTTGGATACGCATGGGACGGGCAGCGTCGAAGATGATCAGGTGGTAATCGGGGCGCTTTTTTTGCAACAGTTGTTGCGCCTTCAACAAGGGAGATATGGCATCGGGATGCACGTAGGCTTCTCGCAAATCGTCATACAGACATTTGCCCATGAAATTATCGTCGCGGGCATACATCAGGCTTACAAGGATATTGCTATCTTGCTCGCTTACATTGATATAGCCCAACGAATCCAAGTACTGGGCCGTTGGGCTAAGCTGATGAACAGGTGTTGCCTCCAAGGTATCGCTGGGCACTACGACGATGTCCGTCATAGGCTCCTGTACTTGCTTTTTCCCTAAGGGCAGGAAGGAAAACAAGGCGGCAAGAATGACAACAAACGCTGTGCTGATGATTAGCTTGGTGTGTTGCCTTTGTTGCTTCATGCCTTCCTGGTGTTAGATTATTTCTTGTCGTATGCGTGCAGCGGGTAGTCGGTGGTGTAGTGCAAGCCTCGACATTCTTTGCGCTCCAACGCCTGACGGGTAATCAGGTATCCTACGTTGATCATGTTACGCAGTTCGCAGATATCCTTGTCGGCCTTGCTCTTCTTGAACAGCTTCTCGGTTTCTTCGTAAAGCAGGTCGAGACGGTCCCAGGCACGCCAGAGGCGCAGGTCGCTGCGCACGATACCCACGTAGTTGCTCATGATCTCGCCCACCTCTCGCACACTCTGCGTAATCAGCACTTTCTCCTCGTTGGTCAGCGTGCCCTCATCGTTCCACTCGGGTACTGCCTCGTTGAAGTAGTACTCATCCACATGTGCCAACGAGTGCTTGGCAGCAGCATCAGCATAGACCACCGCCTCTATGAGCGAGTTGGATGCCAGTCGGTTGCCACCATGCAAGCCTGTGCATGAACACTCACCGATGGCATAGAGGCGTTTGATGGACGAGCAACCGTTCAGATCGACCTTGATACCACCGCACATATAATGCGCTGCAGGACGTACAGGGATGTATTCTTTGGTGATGTCGATACCGATGGAAAGGCACTTTTTGTAAATATTGGGGAAATGATGCTTGGTCTCCTCGGGGTCTTTGTGCGTCACATCCAAGCATACATGGTCGATGCCGTGTATCTTCATTTCCTTATCGATGGCACGTGCCACAATGTCGCGAGGCGCCAACGACAAGCGCTCGTCGTATTTCTCCATGAACGTCTCGCCCGTAGGCAAACGCAGGATACCACCGTAGCCACGCATGGCCTCGGTGATGAGGTAGGCTGGGTGTGTCTCGCCCATGTGATAGAGGGAAGTGGGATGGAACTGCACGAACTCCATATCCTGCACCGTACCTTTGGCACGATAGACCATTGCCTCGCCGTCGCCTGTAGCGATGACGGGGTTGGTGGTGGTTTGGTAAACGGCACCGCAACCGCCTGTACACATCAGTGTTACCTTACTCAGGTAAGTATCTACTTTCTGCGTGTCGGGGTTCAGGATATAAGCACCGTAGCACTCGATGTTAGGCGTGCGGCGCGTCACCACACGTCCCAAGTGATGCTGGGTGATAATTTCAACAGCAAAGTGATTCTCCTTTACCTCAATATCCGGGTTGTTGCGCACCGCCTCCATCAGGCCACGCTGTATCTCGGCACCCGTATCGTCAGCGTGGTGCAAGATGCGGAACTCTGAATGACCGCCTTCACGGTGCAGGTCGAATTCTCCATCTTCCTTGCGGTCGAAGTTAACACCCCACTGTACCAGTTCCTGGATCTGTGCCGGAGCGTTGCGCACCACTTGCTCCACCGCCTTGCGGTCGCTGATGTAGTCGCCAGCAATCATCGTATCCTCGATATGTTTCTCGAAGTTGTCCAATTCGAGATTGGTCACACTGGCCACACCACCTTGTGCATACTTGGTGTTGGCCTCGTCTAACGTGGTTTTGCAGATGATGCACACCTTGCCTTTTTTAGCCCGTGCAATCTTGAGGGCGTAGCTCATTCCGGCTACACCTGCTCCGATAATGAGAAAGTCGTACTTATAAATCATATAGGTTTATATTTCTTTGTTTCCACAAAAATACGTAACTTAGCGGCAAAATCAAACAAAGATGAATAGAATTTTTCATGCTCGCATCGCAATTGGACAATATTTGTTTCTGTTGCTGGTTTCTGGAGTGGTGATTTGGGCGTTGTGGGACAAGCAAATCGTGCTGGCTGTGCTGATGGTCATCCTGTTGGTGTTGGGCATTGAAAAACTGATACATACTACCTATACCCTGACCTCCGATGGCAATCTGGTGTTGTATAACGGTAGGTTCATGGCGGGTAAGACTATTCCGTTGCAAGAGGTGACAGAGGTGGAAAGTGTGTGTCAGATAAGACTGTTTGGTGTGGGCTTGATGCGTTGTGTATTGGTGCATCACGGTGGCAAGACAGAAGCCTTGATGCCTGTTAAGGAAGAAGAATTCATTGAGGTGATCAATAAAAAAAGAAAACTATGAAATATAATGTAGCGATTATTGGTGGTGGTCCTGCAGGTTATACTGCTGCCGAAGCAGCTGGCAAGGCTAGCTTGAGCGTGGTGCTGTTTGAGAAGAACAATCTCGGTGGCGTTTGTCTGAACGAGGGTTGTATCCCTACTAAGACCTTGCTCTACTCCGCCAAGACATACGACAATGCCGCACACGCTGCGAAATATGCGGTGAATGCTGGTGAGGTGAGCTTTGACTTGCCAAAGATCATTGCCCGCAAGCAGAAGGTGGTGCGCAAACTGGTACTGGGTGTGAAGGCAAAGCTAACACAACACCAGGTACAGATAGTCAGTGGCGAAGCGTTTATCGAAAACGCTCACCAAGTGCGTTGTGGCGAAGAAGTGTACGAGTGCGATCACCTCATTATCTGCACGGGCTCTGATACGTTTATCCCACTGATTCCTGGCGTTGACAAGACACCTTACTGGACACACCGTGATGCCTTGGACAACAAAGAACTGCCTCAGTCGCTGGTCATCATCGGCGGTGGTGTGATAGGTATGGAGTTTGCATCGTTCTTCAATAGTTTGGGCGTGAAGGTGACGGTGATTGAAATGATGGACGAGATACTGGGTGGCTTGGACAAGGAGATTGCTTCGCTGTTGCGTGCCGAGTATGCCAAGAAGGGTGTGATGTTCCACTTGAGTTCGAAGGTTACGTCAGTATCTTATGAAGAAGGACTGACTACAAAAGTGTTCTTCGAGAAGGACGGTGGTTTGGAAACGGTGGAGGCCGACAAACTGCTGATGAGTGTGGGCAGACGACCGGTTACCAAGGGCTTTGGCTTGGAGAACCTGCAGCTGCAAACCGATGAGCGAGGTCGTATCGTGGTGAACGACAGGATGCAGACATCGGTGCCTGATGTGTATGTATGTGGCGACCTGACGGGCTTCTCGCTCTTGGCACATACAGCGGTGAGAGAGGCGGAGGTAGCTGTGAACGCTATTCTGGGTAAGCAGGATGCGATGAGTTACCGAGCTATTCCGGGTGTGGTTTATACTGTGCCAGAAGTGGCCGGTGTAGGCATGACCGAAGAAGCGTTGCAACAAAGTGGACGTTCCTATCAGGTGGTGAAGTTGCCGATGGCTTTCTCTGGTCGTTTCGTGGCAGAGAACGAAGGCGTGAATGGTGTTTGCAAGCTCCTTTTTGCCGATGATGATACGTTGTTGGGTGCTCATGTGTTGGGTAATCCTGCTTCTGAGATTATCACTTTGGCAGGTATGGCCATCGAACTGCGTCTCAAACGGGAGGAGTGGAAGAAGATCGTCTTCCCGCATCCTACGGTAGGTGAGATTTTCCGCGAGGCATTGTAAACAAGAATAATATAGTTGAATAATTAAAATAAAGCAATGAAAAGTATTTGGATGAAAACCGTTTCATGTGTGGCTATCGCATTGGTAGTCATGACTGCATGTACTAAGAAACAGGAGCCGATTGACCCCATTCTTTCTCACATAGACAATTCTGTTCGTCCGCAGGACGACTTCTTTGAGTATGCCAACGGCACGTGGTTCAAGCAGCATCCTATCCCTGCATCCGAGCAGAGTACGGGTATCTTTACCGCTGTGGATGACACAGTGCAGGCACAGGTGTATCAGATTTGCTTGGAGGCAGCTGCTACCGAGAACCCTAAGGGTAGCAACAAGCAGAAGATAGGCGACCTCTATGCTGCCGGTATGGATAGCATGGCGCTCAATGCCAATGGTATCAATGAGTTGAAACCTGAGTTTGAGAAGATTGACGCCATGCAATCATTGGCCGACCTGCCTGCTACGTTGGCTTATCTGCGTACGATTGGTGGTGGAGGTTTCTTCTATTTCGGTGTTTCTCAGGATGACAAGAACAGCAATGAGAACTCAGTGGGATTGAACCAGGGTGGCTTGAGCTTGCCCGACCGTCGTTTTTATGTGGATGAGGATGAGAAGTCAGCCGATATCCGTGCCAAGTTCGTTGAGTATATGCAGGGCCTGTTCGTGACGATGGGCTATGCCGAAGCGGAGGCTAAGGCTTCGGCCGATAAGGTGATGGCGTTGGAGATGGCTTTGGCGAAGAGTTCGCGTAAGACGGAAGATACCCGTGACCCGTTCAAGAACTACAATAAGATGTCGGTGGCACAGGTAGGTAAGCTGATGCCTGCGTTCAACTGGAACACGTATCTGAATGCTGTGGGCTTGAGCAAGGTTGATAGTATTGTGGTGGGTCAGCCTGAGTTCTTTACTGCCCTCAACGGACACCTGAAGCAGTTTGATATCAACGTACTGAAAGATTATCTGAAGGTGGGTTTGCTGGATGGTTATGCTAATTACTTGGATGATGCTACCTTCATGCAGTATTTCAATTTCTATTCTAAAACTTTGCGTGGTGTAGAGGAACCTCGTCCTCGTTGGAAGCGCGTGGTGGATGTGACCAACCGTGTATTGGGTGATTTGGTAGGTCAGGTGTATGTGGCTGAGTATCTGCCTAAGGGCACCAAGGAGAAGTTCGTGGAGATTGGCAATGCTATCAAGGCGGAGTTTGAGAACCACATCAAGAACCTTGACTGGATGAGTGAGCCTACCAAGGAGAAGGCTCTCAAGAAGTTGGCTGCTGTGAACATGAAACTGGCTTATCCTGATAAGTGGAAGGATATGAGTCAGCTGGAGATTACCCGTGATTCATACGTCCGTAACATGATGAACTATGCTGGCTGGAACTTCAAACGTATGATCAGTCGTTACGGTCAGCCAGTAGATAGAACCGAGTGGCACATGCAACCGCAGACCTACAACGCTTATTATAGTCCTTCGAACAACGAGATTTGTATTCCTGGCTGTAACATCATCGTACCTGGTTTCGATGGTCGTATGCCTGATGACGCCATACTTTATGCCATCATCGGTGGCAGTACGTTTGGCCACGAGGTGACACACGGATTCGACGATACGGGTTGCAACTACGATGCTGAGGGTAACCTGAGCAACTGGTGGACCGACGAGGACAAGGCAAAGTTTGAGGCCAAGACGAAGATGATTGTGGAGCAGTTCGATAACTACGAGGTGGTGGATGGCTTGCACATCAACGGCGAGAACACCCAGGGTGAGAATATCGCCGACTTAGGCGGACTGATTATGGGCTTCGAGGCGTTCAAGAAGACCGACCAGTATAAGAATAATGTAATCATCGGTGGCTTTACCCCTGCTCAGCGTTACTTCTTAGGTCATGCGCAGGCTTGGATGATGCAGTTCCGTCCAGAGGCATTGGCTACTCGTGTAAAGAGCGACGAGCATGCTCCTGCCAAATGGCGTGTATTGGGACCACTTTCCAATACCGTTGAGTTCTATGAGGCGTTCGATGTGAAGGAGGGCGATGCTATGTGGCGTCCAGAGGCTGAGCGAGTTAAGATCTGGTAATTACATTGAAAAGACTTATCATAATATGGTTTTTAGCTATTCCTCTCTTGGTCAATGCCCAAGAGAGGATAGCTGCTGATGCCCTTGCTCATCGTCTTGACTCCCTAATTCAGGCTAAGATGCCACAAGGAGGTATGGTGGGCGTATCGGTGTTCGACCTGAACGACAACCAACCACTTTATGCTTATCAGGCCGACAGGCTTTGTCGCCCTGCCTCTACGCAGAAGATTATCACGGCGATTACTGCCCTGAACCAGCCTCGTGGTCAGGAGCCTTTCCGCACGGAAGTATGGGCAAAGGGCGAGATTGCCAATGATACACTTCGTGGCGACCTGTATGTGGTGGGTGGTATGGACCCTGAGCTGATGGAAACGGCACTCGATACGCTGGTGGATCTGACGTCGGCCTTTCCGTTTCATGTAATTACCGGACAGGTGTATGGTGATGTTTCGATGCGTGATTCGATGTATTGGGGCAGAGGATGGATGTGGGATGATAACCCTGAGAGTTTCCAGCCTTATCTCTCTCCGCTGATGCTGAACAAGGGCTTCGTGAAGGTGACAGCCTTTCCTACCAACCCTGGAGAACCCGCTCGTTTGGAGGTAAAGCCTGCTTCCTCTTATTTCAATATCATCAATGAGACCAAGACCAAGACGTCTTCTGCGGGTGATTTCGACGTGATGCGTGACTGGATGAACAATGAAAATGAGATTATCGTGAGTGGTAACATCACGACTCGCAGGGTGGAGGAGATCAATGTCTATTCGTCACAAGACTATTTCATGCATACGTTTCTGGACAGATTGGGCACTCGCTTCACGCTGATGCAGCCTTGGTATAGCTTTGCCGAACTGCAAAACGACTCAACTTGTCAGTTGGTGGCTGTGTATGAAACATCCGTTCAGAAAGTGTTGAAACACATGATGAAGGATAGTAACAACCTCAATGCTGAGGCTTTGTTTACCCGCTTGGGCGTACAGGCTTCTGGTAAACAACATGTTTCAGCTGATGAGGGAGTAGAGGCCATGAGAGCACTTGTCAGGGCGATGGGCTTGAAGCCTGACGACTACCGTTTTGCCGATGGTTGCGGTCTTTCGATGTATGATTATGTGTCGCCCGACTTGCTGGTGGCTTTCTTGCGTTATGCCTACAATCACGACAATATCTTCCCGCATCTGTTCCGTTCTTTGCCTGTATCTGGCGTGGATGGCACCTTGAAGAGCCGTATGCGGAAAGGCAATCCTGCCTACCAACGGGTTCACGCCAAGACGGGTTCCTATACGGGCATCAATTGCTTGGCCGGTTATATGGAAACCAACTCGAAGCGCTACCTCGCCTTTGCCATCATGTGCCAGAACCAAATCAAGGCAAGTGAGGCTCGTGCCCTGCAGGATGCTATCTGTGAATTGTTGGTGAAAAACTAAAAAGAACACCGCAAAGCTTGTGGGCTTGCGGTGTTCTTCTTATATAAATAAGGTATACTTATTTCATGTACTCAGCGTAGTCGGTCAGGTGCATGTCACCCTTGCAACCGATATAAAGTAAATTTTTTTTTACTTTACATATTCTGCAAAGTCGGTCAGATGCATATCTCCCTTACGAGCCAATGTGTCGTGGAAAGCGAATGCTGCTGGCAGACAATGGTGAGTCTGACCACCCTTGGCAATCTTCAGGTAATCCCACAACAGTTGCTTGTAGTCAGGATGTGCGCAGTTCTCGATAATGCACTTAGCACGCTCGATAGGAGCCTTGCCACGCAGGTCGGCTACACCCTGCTCAGTTACAATCACATTCACATCATGCTCTGAGTGATCCTGGTGACTTACGAAAGGAACGATAGAGCTGATGAGACCACCCTTGGCAGTAGAAGGACATGTGAAGATACTGATGTAAGCGTTGCGCTCGAAGTCGCCTGAACCACCGATACCATTCATCATCTTCGTACCACTTACCTGGGTTGAGTTGGCGTTGCCGTAAAGGTCAACCTCAATAGCCGTATTGATGGCGATAACGCCTAAGCGACGGATTACCTCAGGAGAGTTGGAAATCTCGCTCTGACGCAAGGTCAGATGATCCTTGAAGTAGTCGATATTGTCATATACCTGCATCAAGCAGTCGTTGGTAACGGTCAGTGAGCAAGCAGAAGCATCCTTCACACGACCTTCCAGCATCATAGCCACCACTGAATCCTGCAACACCTCAGTATAGATGTTGAAGTCAGGCACGTTCTTGTCCTTACCCAGTGCACCCAGGATAGCGTTGGCGGTAGTACCCACACCACTCTGCAAAGGCAGGAAGGTGCTTGGGATGATGCCACGCTTCATGTCGTTCACCAAGAACTCAGCGGTGTTGTGACCAATCTGAGTGGTGATAGGATCCTCACCCTTGAAACCACGAGCCTCGTCAGGGATGTTGCACTCTACCACACCCACAATCTTAGCAGGGTCAATCTCTACATAAGGCTTACCGATACGGTCGCTTACATGCTCGATTGGAATAGGTTTGCGGTAAGGAGGGTCAAGTGGCTGATAAACGTCGTGCAATAACTTGGCACCCTTAGAATGGAAGGCGTTTAACTCCAGGATGACGTGCTCTGCCAACATAGCCACTGTAGGACTGATACCACCGGCAGCGGTGAGGTAAGCACGTACCTTACCGTCTTTCTCCTCAATGTCGCACACTTCCAAGATACCCCAGTTCAGCTTGCCATAGAAGCCATAACGTAACTCCTGTGCCATGTGGCTCAGGTGAAGGTCGTTGTAAGCAATCTCATTCATGTTGACATGCTTACGGAAGTCAGGGTTGGTGGTGTAAGGAGCACGGAACTTGATAGCCTGTGCCAATGCCATATCGCCATCGGTGCTCTGACCAGTAGATGCACCCGTGAAAATGCTCACTTGGAAAGGACGGCCTGCTTCATGTTCTGCAGTAGCCAACTTTGCCAGTTCCTTCGTTGTTGCCTTAGCTGCACCTGCAGGTGTAAAACCACTAAGACCGATTTGATCGCCATTCTTTATCAGCGAAGCTGCCTCAAGGGCTGAAATGTACTTTAATGCCATAAATCTTATTGTTTAATATTTTCTTTTCAATACCTCTGACCATACAATTGCCTTTCGGATATCTTCAGCAGTATTCATTTCGTATTCGGAATGTGGCTGAGTCTCTAAAGGCTGCATGATGTTTTCTGTACTCCTCACTCCTTCGTTCTGGAATTCCATGCGTTGGGTTATATCCTTTGACTGCCTGTAAGTGTTCATGCCATCATTGATCTTCTTCACCTTTCTGGCAGTTTTTTGGGGTTGTGATGGTTGATTGGACTTTTGTTGGGGTGGGATATTCACCACCACAGGTTTCGAAGGCGCTTGCTGTTGGGCTTTCTTCATCACCTCGTTTATCTTGTTGAAGAAGATGCAGAAGCCTATGAACCCCACGAATATTATAAAATCAATCAGTCCGTCCATTATACAACCCCCAAACGAAAGTTTTTGCAAAGATAGTGCAAACCGAAAACAGAACAAAATAAATTTATTTATTTTTTATGTTGAGGCGCAGCCTATTTTCCCCCTCACACATACGGGCATGAAAAAAGGGCAGTTTCACAACTCCCCCTCTTTCTTTTAACCTAAACCTTAACTATGAAAAAATCTAATTCTTTTTAGAATGATGCAAATTTCTACTTTTTTTCATTATTGTGCAAGAAATAATGATATTTTCGTACAATCAATTAAAGTTTTTTAATAAAAAACGCCGGATTTGTGTAATTCTTACACTTTATATTGCAATCTGAAAGCAGTTTGCATATCTAAATCAAAATAGCTATCTTTGCAGCTGATTTTTAATAAACAGATTATGGAGGAAATGACTGGGGCAGACTTAAAATCAGCAACTACAGGAACCAAGAAACTTTTTATTGAGACGTATGGTTGCCAAATGAATGTAGCCGATAGCGAAGTAATTGCTTCTATCATGAAGATGGCAGGCTACGAGGTAACCGAACAGCTTGATGAAGCTGATGCTGTGTTTTTGAATACCTGCTCGGTGCGCGACAATGCCGAGCAAAAGATATATAACCGTTTGGAAGCATTGCACGCTATGCGCAAACGACATCCACTTGTCATCGGAGTACTGGGATGTATGGCTGAGCATGTGAAAGATGACTTGATTGAGCACCATCATACCGATTTGGTGGCAGGCCCTGATGCTTACTTGAGCTTGCCCGACTTGATCGCTTCTGTTGAGGCTGGTCATAAGGCTATTAATGTGGAGTTGTCGAAGACGGAAACCTACCGTGATATCATTCCTTCACGCATTTGTGGCAATCATATCTCTGGTTTTGTGTCTATCATGCGTGGATGCAATAACTTCTGTACCTATTGTATTGTGCCTTATACACGTGGCCGTGAACGAAGCCGTGACGTGGAGAGCATCCTCAATGAAGTGGCAGATTTGCAATCGAAAGGATATAAGGAAGTGACATTGCTGGGTCAGAATGTCAACTCATATCGGTTTGAAGGGCCAGATGGCATCGTTACTTTTCCTATGTTGCTTAGGTTGGTGGGTGAGTCATTCCAAAATATGCGAGTGCGCTTCACTACTTCCCATCCGAAAGATATGAGTGATGAGACCTTGCATGTGATTGCCGAGGTTCCTAATGTTTGCAAGCATATCCATCTGCCTGTACAAAGTGGCAGTGACCGCATTCTCAAGTTGATGAATCGTCACTATGATCGTCAGTGGTATATGGAACGTGTGGCTGCTATCCGTAGTATTATTCCAGATTGTGGTCTATCTACCGATATCTTCTGTGGCTTCCATTCTGAAACGGAAGAAGACCATCAACTGTCATTGTCGTTGATGGAAGAATGTGCTTACGATGCTGCTTTTATGTTCAAATATTCCGAGCGCGAGGGCACTTATGCTTCCAAGCATTTGGAAGACGATATTCCGGAAGAGGTGAAGATACGTCGCTTGAATGAGATTATCGCTTTGCAGAACCGGTTGTCGGCTGAAGCCAATGCCCGTGCGGTAGGCAAGGAATACGAGGTGTTGGTAGAGGGCGTTTCCAAGCGCTCACGCGACCAACTGTTTGGCCGTACAGAACAAAACCGTGTGGTGGTGTTCAATAGAGGCAACCACCACATCGGCGAGTTGGTAAACGTAAAGATAACAGCTTCTACCTCTGCCACATTAATAGGGGAAGAGGTAACAAAGCCGTAGTGTTATTCTTTTACCGACAGCATTTCCTTGTACTTGGCGTTGTCTTTCAGGATTTCTTTTGCCTTTTTCAGGTCGTCATCATCTTTCAGCTGTTCGATGATGCTGCCTTTCTGATAGTAGTAGCGCTTAACAATTTCCTCAGAGATCAGCGGTTTGATATCGCTGGCAAAGAAATCGAGGTCGTGGTCAAGGTTATGTTGCAATTTCTTCTCCAAAGCCTCGAACTCAGCTGTGGCATCTTGCTCGTAGCCTTCAAATTCAGCCATTGCTTTCAGGTCTTTCAGCAGCTTCTCACTTTGCTGATCGTATTTGAAGTCGGCAGATTTCACCTTTTCCTTGAACTCTTCGTAATCCTGCTCGGTTAGTACGAAATCTTGAGCTGCAGCCACTTTCTTGTGCTTTATACAATAATCGGTGGCATAGTCAAAGATCAGGTTGTCGCGTGTCAGATAATAGATAATATTAGGTGTCTGTTTCTTCTCCACCACGATATCTGGTGTAACACCACCACCGTCACGCACTTCGCGACCAGCAGCCGTGTGGAATACGGTAGTCAGACTATCAGGGATGCGTCCTACGCTCCCATCAACGTTTCGATGTGAGTAATCGATGGCTTGCACGCATCGTCCGCTTGGGATATAATACTTGGAGGTAGTCAGCTTGATGGTACCTCCGTAGGGCAAAGGACGTGTGGTCTGCACCAATCCCTTTCCGTATGTGCGTGTACCAATAATTACTGCACGGTCAAGGTCTTGCAGAGAACCAGCTAAGATCTCAGAAGATGAAGCCGTACCGCTATTTACCAGAACAGCAATAGGGATGTCAAGGTCCAGGGGTTCTCTAAGGGTTTTATAGGTCTCACTGGCTTGGCGAGTTTTGCCTCGTGTCGTTACCAATGTTTGTCCTTTGGGTACAAAGAAATTGGCTATTTCGATAGCCTCGTCGAGCAAGCCACCGCCATTGCCGCGTAGGTCGATTACTAAGGAGTTGATGCCTTGTGCTTTCAATTCTTGGAACACACGTTTGAACTCCTTCGACGGGTTGCCGGAAAATGTGCTGAGGTTAATATAGCCTATGCCATCTTCCAGCTTGGCATAATAAGGAATCAACGGAAGTTCTATATATTTCCTGACGATATTGAAAGTCAAAAGATTTTTTTCTCCCGGGCGTTGCACCTTTAATGTGAACGAGGTGCCGGCATCTCCACGTAGCATCTCGCTTACTTGTTGGTTGTCCTTGCCCAACAGGTCTTCTCCGTCAAGTTCCATGAGAATATCGCCTACTTTCAACCCCACCTCAGCAGCAGGCATCCCTTCGTATGGCTCTGAGATAACAGAGCGTTTCAGTTGGTCGTTCCATGTGATGATAGAGCCGATGCCGCCATATTTATTACGGAGCATTTGTTCCAACTCATCCCGGTCGTCTTCTGGGAAATATACGGTATAGGGATCGAGGGAATATAGCATGTTATCTATACCCTCACGGATGGTTTTGTCGGCATTCAGGGAGTCAACATAGAACATGTCAAGCTCTTTGACGATGGAGTTGAATATGTCCAGGTTCTTGGCAATCTGGAAATCATGGTTCTCACCTTTTTCAAATCCCCAGAATGCAACAGCACTTACTGTCAGCGCCAGTAGGGCGGCTGCATGCCAACTTCTCATTTTCTTCATACTTTTGCAATTTTATGTTTGATCTCAATCCATTTCTCTTGTGGAAGCTCTGTTCCTATCACTTGCACTACCTCAGCAGCTATGATAGACCCTATCTCAGCACACTGACTGAGGCTGTGGCCATTGATAAGACCGTAAAGGAAACCAGCTGCATAATAGTCGCCTGCTCCTGTACTGTCAAGGCAGTTGACCGTCTGTGCCGGTACCTCCGAAACCCCTTCTTTTGTGGCAATAAGCGATCCTTTTTCACCTATCTTTACTATGACTATTTTGCAATAGTCTGTCAATTTTTTCGCCGCTTCATAAGGTTCGAGGCCAGTAAATGCTTTAGCTTCTTTTTCGTTGGCGAAAATAATATCGATGTATTTGTCCACCAAATTAGTGTAAAAGTCATGGTCTTCCTGTATGATGTTATAGCTGGCCATATCCATAACCACCTTCATGCCTGCCTCTTTAGCCATTATTGCTCCTCTTTCTATCAACTCGTGGTTTTGTACCAGATAGCCTTCAAGGAAAAGATATTGATATCCTTCAAACATTTCCGGTTGCAGGTCCTCTGCTTTCAGATCGATTGAAGCACCCATGTGATCGGCAAAAGTGCGTTCACCTTCTTGTGAGATAAATGATGTACATACACCTGAACTCAGGGTTGGCGACAGCACCATCATATTTTCTACGCCTACATCTGTGAGACTTTTAGCATAGTTCTGTCCAACCTTATCGTGCCCCACTTTGCCAATAAAACCAACAGGAACGCCAAGATGTCCCATTGCCCTGCATGAGTTGGCTATAGAACCTCCAGGGGTAATGGTGACATGATGTTGACCAATCATCTGCTGTATTTTCCTATACAGCTCATCGCTGATATGTACCATTCCACCCTTGGGCAGATGCAACGCTGTTAGTATGTCATCGTTTTTTAGGATAACGGAAACATCTGTCAATGCATTACCAAGTCCTAAAATTTTATCCATAAGATGATTTTTTTTGCAAAGATATTGCATATTTCAAAATATCCTATTAATTTTGCACCGCATTTAAGAAAATAAAACAAAATTCTTCCTTAGCTCAGTCGGTTAGAGCATCTGACTGTTAATCAGAGGGTCCTTGGTTCAAGTCCAAGAGGAAGAGCTAAAAGCAAGGTTTTATTTTCATTCTTCCTTAGCTCAGTCGGTTAGAGCATCTGACTGTTAATCAGAGGGTCCTTGGTTCAAGTCCAAGAGGAAGAGCAAGAGAGGGGAAGCAATTCTGTTTCCCCTCTCTTCTTTTTTAATCAAGGCATGAAAAACCGATCATCATTTAATGATGAACAGTTTGTTGAAGCCAGTCATTTCAAAAACCTTCTTGATTTCATCGTTGATGTTCTTAACGACTACTGTGCCTTTTCTAGCTTTTACACTCTTCAAGATACTGATGAAAATACGCAGACCAGAACTGCTGATATATTCCAATTCTTCGCAGTCAAGTTCTACATCGGTGCAATTAGAATCTATTACACATTGAACATCCTTAGCTGTCTGCACAGCTGCCAAGGTGTCAAGTCTTCCACTAAAAGATGCAATCATCTTGCCTTCTTCTTCTTTAATTGTTGTGTTCATTGTCAATCTATTTTTTAAGTTATTTATTTTAATTTATAATGGAAATACAATAATTACAGTCGCTATGTTTACAGCCAGTAGCACAATGTGCATCAAAATTCCTATATGGAGGAAGTCGGTGAACTTAAATCCGCCAGGACCATAAATGTGCATGTGCGTTACTGAGCCGACGGGGGTTGCATAACTGATAGTTACCGATGTCATTAATGCAATGGTAAAAGGCATTGGGTCACACCCTAACGAAATAGCCTGGTGGTAAATGATAGGGAAGAACACTGCAGCCGCCGACACATTGCTGAATATCTCGCTTACAAATGATGCCAGGAAACACATAACTATCATAATGATATATGGATTTTCCCCACATAGCTCCAGAATGGGGTCTGAAATCATCGATACCAGACCTGTCTTGGAAATAGCGGTCGAAAACACCATCATGGCACCCAGTGAAAGCAAGAAATTCCAATCGATGTATTTGGTAACGCTATCCATGCGGCAACATCCAAAAGCAAGCATGGCACCAGCCGCTATCATGACAGAAGTTATCAAATGAACTACTTGAGAAGATGAAAATACGAACATCAGTATCAGTACGCAAGCTGAAATGATGGTCCGAAGTCCTAGGTGAGGAACAAATTGCGAGTCAAAGAATGTCAGTGACCGTTTGTAGGTGTCCTCAAGGAGGTTGTCTCTCTTGGATGGACATTCTAATAATAACGAATCACCTGCTTGTAGCATTACCTGTCTGGGTTGCTCATTCACTCGTTTTCCTTGTCTGGCCACAGCAACCAGCACCATATCACTTCGTCTCTCAAAGTCGTTTTCGCACATGCGTGTGTCAATCAAGTCACTGCCAAAGTTTACATAGGCAGTACGCATCTTACGGTTGCTGTCTATCTCGTTGATGCTATAAACATGATGGTCGGCTGCGACCAGTCCGTGACTATTTTTTAACTCCAATAGTTCATTTATCTGTCCTGAATATATCAGACGGTCGCCGCCAAAAATATATTCATCAGCTGGTACAGGAGAAATAACCTCTTTGTCGAAACGCACAATCTCTATCAACGAACCGCCATGAACATTTCTTAATCCTGCCTCGTCGATGGTTTGCATCACTGCTACGTTATCGGTAGGCACCAGCAGTTCTACTGTGTAGTCGCTTGTTTCTTCAAACGATAATTCTGGTGACTCTCTGGGGGGAATCTTGTCGCGTAAGATTACCATTAGGATGATACCTACGATAGTACAAGTCAATCCGGGAACAAACGGTGCGAAAAGATTGAGTGCCTTGCCTGTTTGTTCTACATAAAGACCTGCCACCACCAAGTTTGATGTATGTCCCAGCAATGTACACATACCACCAAATGTCGCGGCATAGCTTAAAGGCATGAGCAATTTAGATGGAGCAATGGACAACTTGCGTGCCCAGATTTTTACCATGTCAGTAAACAGGTGGGTAACTTCCAAACAGCCTAACATAGCGCCCAATATTGCAGCAGGGGCCGTTAGGCTGACAATGGCTTTCTTGAAAGACGAGGGTTCGCCAAGCATGTGCTTGCTCAGCCAGTAAAGCACTCCGGTATTCATTAAGCCGGCCAAAATGATATAGAAAGCACCTGTCACTATTATTGCTTCAGAGCCAAAAGACTCCAGCACATCTCGTTCGGCAATCACTCCTGTAGCAAGCAGGAAAGTAACAGCTCCAAGGAAAGCCACTTCAGCCGGCACGCGAGTGCGTGTCAGCAAATAGAATAGTCCGATCACCATGATGATGACCATCCATATTTGAAATGACAATCCAAAGAAAGTAGTTACTTCGCCCATTTACAGTAAATCTTCGATTTCTGAATTTTTGTTCTTTTGCAACGTCAGAATGTTCTTGCCTTCTTTGCGTTCGTATTTTACGCTGTCCATAATCTTGCGCACCAAGTGAATACCTAAACCTCCAATGGGTCGGTCTTCTACTTCCTGGTTAACATCTACATCGGCTTTAGCAGTGGGGTCAAAAGCCGTGCCTGAATCGCTGATGACAAATATAACGTCATCTCCTTCAACGCTGGCAGAAATATCTACTTTCCCTTGTGTTCCTTCGGGATAGGCATACTCCATCACATTGACAACAGCCTCTTCCATGGCGAGATTCAGACTCATCGTCAATGAAAAATCCAACCCGGCTTCTTCGGCAAAGCTATCTATAAAAGTCGAAAGCTGAGGTATGTCAGCGATATCGTTGTTAAGTTCAATCGTCCGTTGCATAACTTTTTAGTTTTACTAAAAGCTACAAAATAATAAAGAAAAATTGATAACTCCAAATATCGGACTTCCTTTTTAAAAAAAATAGGTGTACAGGTTCTTATTGGCTACTTAGAGCCAGCGTCAGTAAACTGAATCTGATTCCGTTCACCTCCCGAAGGGCGTCAGCACAAGCGGTCAGGGTAGCAGATGTTGTCATTACGTCATCTACCAGCAATACGTGTTTGTCTCTTAGGGTATCATTCTCTTTTGCCACAAACACCCCCTCCATGTTCTCGAACCTTTCTCGGGCCGATTTTTTAGTCTGTGTCATAGTAGGTTTTGTTCGTTCCACTGCATTGTTTATTACGTTTAAGCCCGTTGTCGTAGCAATGCCATATGCAATCCATTCACTTTGGTTGTAGCCACGTGACTTTTCTTTGTCCTTATGAAGAGGAACTGGTACGATACAGTTGATGCCTTCAAAAAAGCCGGAAGGTTGAATTTCAGAAGCCATTAATTGACCCAAAGCGAAAGCCAACCTTTTCCGACCATGATATTTGAACAGATGAATCATGTGAGCATACGGTGAACCATGTGTATAGAAGAACCAGGTAGTGGCTTTTTCCACAGGAAACTTTCCCCAAAACTCTTTGACCATAGGATTATCGTCCCATACATGATACATGGTACGTGGTAGTTTTTTCAAACATGATTCACAGATGGCTTGCTCGTTGTCGTATAGTCTTTTTCCGCAAGCGGGACAATAGTGAGGAAGTATTAATCCAATCAAAGGGTTCCACCATTTTTCGATAAATTTCATATCAGGCATCGTTAAAGAATTACGGCTGCGAAGATACGACATTGTTTTTAAATGACATACGGATTAGCCCAAAAATTTTCAAAAAAAAAGTGCACATTGAGGGAACAATGTTGGAGAAAAGTTGTATCTTTGTAACCGTGTTCGGTTTACCAAAACGGGCAACTTTTTAAAGAAATTTTTGAGAAAAGTTTTCCAAAACGGACAACTTTTGATGATAGCTTACCATGAAAAATAAGAAATAATAGATATGATGGAGATTAAGAATTTTACAATTACCAAGCGAGACGGATCGAAAGATCGCTTCTCATTAGACAAGATTATGAATGCCATTGTCAAGGCGTTCGAGAGTGTGGAACAACCTGCAGATCTAGGTACTATCTCAAAGATACTGAGTCACTTGGATATGCATGACGACATCAAGGTAGAAGACATCCAGAACCAAGTGGAAGAGGCTTTGATGCGTGAGGGCTTCTATAAAGTTGCTAAGTCATTCATGTTGTATCGTCAGCAGCACTCGGAAGACAGAGAGACAATGGCAAAGCTTCAGTTCTTGTCAGATTATTGTGATTCAGTGAATGCTGCCTCTGGATCAAAGTATGACGCAAATGCAAACGTAGAACATAAAAATATAGCCACTTTGATTGGCGAATTACCTAAGTCAAACTTCATCCGTCTGAATCGTCGTATGCTTACCGACCGAATCAAGAAAATGTATGGCAAGCAGTTGGCCGATGAGTATATCGACAAACTAACACACCACTTTATATATAAGAACGACGAGACAAGTCTGGCCAACTATTGTGCTTCTATTACCATGTACCCCTGGCTGATTGGTGGTACAATCTCTATCGGTGGCAACAGCACTGCTCCCACCAACCTCAAAAGTTTCTGTGGCAGCTTTGTCAATATGGTATTCATGGTATCCAGTATGTTGAGTGGTGCCTGTGCAACTCCTGAGTTCCTGATGTACATGAATTATTTCATTGGCAGGGAGTATGGTGCAGATTATTATAAGCGTCCGAATGATCAGGCAGACCTCAGCTTGAAGAAACGTACCATCGACAAGGTTATCACCGACTGCTTCGAGCAGATTGTATATACACTGAACCAGCCAACAGGTGCACGTAATTATCAGGCTGTATTCTGGAACATTGCTTACTATGATAAGTATTACTTCGACAGCATCTTCGGCGAGTTCTATTTCCCTGATGGCTCAAGACCAGATTGGGAAGGTCTCTCTTGGTTACAGAAACGCTTTATGAAGTGGTTCAACAAAGAACGCACCAAGACTTTGCTTACTTTCCCTGTGGAAACTATGGCTTTGCTTACTAATAAAGATGGCGAGTGCCTTGATCCGGAATGGGGCGATTTCACTGCAGAGATGTATGCTGAGGGCCATTCATTCTTTACCTATATGAGTGACAATGCCGATTCTTTGAGCTCTTGCTGCCGACTGCGTAATGAGATTACCGACAACGGTTTCAGCTACACATTGGGCGCTGGCGGTGTTTCTACAGGTTCAAAGAGTGTGTTGACCATCAACCTCAACCGTTGCGTTCAGTATGCCGTGAATCATCGTCTGGATTATCTGGAATACCTCGGTACCATTATCGATCTTTGCCACAAGGTACAGTTGGCTTACAATGAAAACCTCAAGGAACTGCAGGCACATGGCATGTTGCCATTGTTCGATGCCGGCTATATCAATATCTCACGCCAGTATCTTACTATTGGTATCAACGGCTTGGTAGAGGCTGCTGAGTTCATGGGACTGAAGATTACGCCTAACGACGATTACTTGCACTTTGTGCAGGGTATCCTGGGCTTGATTGAGAAATATAACAAGCAATACCGTACGAAAGAGGTAATGTTCAATTGCGAGATGATTCCTGCTGAGAATGTGGGTGTGAAGCATGCTAAATGGGATCGCGAGGATGGTTACTTTGTGCCACGCGACTGCTATAACTCCTATTTTTATGTTGTGGAAGACGACTCATTGACCATCTTGGATAAGTTCAAGTTGCATGGTGCACCTTACATCGAACACCTCACCGGTGGTTCTGCACTGCACATGAACTTAGAGGAACACCTCAGCAAGAGCCAGTACAAGCAATTACTGAAGGTAGCAGCCAAGGAAGGTTGCAACTACTTTACCTTCAACATCCCTAATACCATCTGCAACGATTGCGGTACGATCGATAAGCGCTACCTGCATGAGTGCCCGCATTGCCACTCAAAGAATGTTGACTATATGACTCGTATCATCGGATATCTGAAGAGGGTGAGCAACTTCTCACAGCAGCGTCAGGAAGAGGCCGCTCGCAGGTATTATGCATCGGCAAATAAAAAAGAGGAGTTGGCATGCTAAAGTATGTAAATACAGATGTTGTGTTCCAAGAGATCCCCGATGAGGTGACCCTGGCAGTGAACATCTCTAATTGTCCTTGTCACTGCCCGGGTTGTCATAGCCATTATCTGTGGGAGGACATCGGACTTCCCTTGGACACCGACGCAATAGATGCTTTTGTAACAAAATACGGGAAAGATATCACGTGCCTGGCTTTTATGGGGGGTGATTGCGATCCTAAAGGCGTGAATAGGCTGGCGCAGTATATTCACGAAGAGCATCCTCAATACAAGGTAGGCTGGTACAGTGGCCGACTGCGCATTCCTTCAGATGTAAAGAAAACAGATTTCGATTACATCAAGGTGGGACCGTATATACGGCATTTGGGACCGTTGGGCAAGCCCACTACTAATCAAAGGATGTATAAACAAAACAATGCAGGCACGTTTGATGATATAACCGAAAGGTTCTGGAGGAAATGAAGAGAGGCGGATGAAAACATCCGCCTCTTCTTTGTTATTTACGCTTGCGAGTAGCTTTTGGTGTCGCTTCTCCCTCAGCATTTGCCGTTTCCTTGGTACCCTTACGTTGCTCCTCCTTGGCTACAATCTCTTTGCAAACTGCTAAGGTAAGCGTTGTCGGGTCTTTCACGCTCTTCGGTATCTTGTAGTTCACACCGTTGTAAGCAATATAAGGTCCATAACGTCCGTTCATGATTTCCAGCTCTGGTTCTTCCTCAAACTTCTTGAGGTGCTTCTTAGCATCGCTGTCTTCCTTATCCTTGAGCAAATCAATCGCTTCTTCCAGCGTGATCTCTAATGGATCGATGGTCTTGGGAACAGACACATAGGTCTTCCCATAATGTATGTATGGGCCAAACTTACCAGTTCCTACTGTAACAGTCTTTCCTTCAAGTTCGCCAAGTGTACGTGGTAACTTGAACAGGTCGAGCACCTCTTCCAAGGTAACTGTTTCAATCGACATGTTTTTCTTCAACTGGGCAAAGCGTGGCTTCACAGAATCATCTGCGGATCCAATCTGTGCCATTGGTCCGAAACGACCGATTTTCACACTCACAGGCTTACCCGTCTTGGGATCTTTGCCTAATACACGTTCGCCTACCTTGTGCTCACCCTTCTTAGAAGTAGCTTTCTCTACCATCGGATGGAACTCTTTGTAGAACGACTGCATGGCATCGGTCCATTCCTCCTTACCTTCTGCAATGTCGTCAAATTCCTTCTCCACATTGGCGGTGAAGTTATAGTCCATGATTTTAGGGAAATTCTCATCCAGGAAGTCGTTTACCACCGTACCAATGTCTGTAGGCAACAGCTTGCCTTTCTCCACTCCTGCCATCTCTGTAGCTGTCTTCGATGATATCTTGTTGCCAGTAAGGGTAATTACCTGATAGTTGCGCTTCACGCCAGGCTTATCACCTTTGACTACATACTCACGCTGTTGGATAGTTGAAATGGTAGGTGCGTAGGTGGATGGTCGGCCAATGCCTAACTCCTCCAATTTGTGCACCAAACCAGCTTCGGTATAGCGAGTAGGCTGCTGACTGAAACGCTCGGTAGCACAGATGCTCTTCCTGTTTACTGCCTGTCCTTTGACAACTGGAGGCAACTGACGGATCTCATCCTCCACCACATCATCATCGGTAGACTCACGATATACCTTCAGGAAACCGTCGAATTTCACTACTTCACCAGTGGCAATAAATTGCTCGGCATTATTGTCCATGCTGATGGTAACGGTGGTCTTTTCCAGCTCGGCCTCAGCCATCTGAGAGGCGATGGTGCGTTTCCAAATCAAGTCATACAGACGCTTCTCGGCTCCGGTGCCTTCTATGGTAGTTTGTTCTATATAGGTAGGTCGGATAGCTTCGTGTGCTTCCTGTGCACCCTTGACTTTGGTGGTAAACTGACGATTGTGTACATACTTCTCACCCATCAACTCGGCAATCGCTTTACGGCTGGTGTTTATGGCCAAGCTACTCAGGTTGACTGAGTCAGTTCGCATGTAGGTGATTTTTCCTGATTCATACAGGCTCTGTGCCAAACGCATGGTCTGTGCCACCGACAAGCCTAACTTTCGACTGGCTTCCTGTTGCAGCGTACTGGTGGTGAAGGGGGGAGCAGGATATTTCTTAACAGGATGCTTCTCCACCTCACTGATGGTAAACTGCGCGTTCTTGCAACTTTCTAAGAAGTCTATGGTCTCTTTCTCTGTATTGAATCGTTTGGTCAATTCAGCTTTCAGTTCGCATGCCTTACCGTCCTTGCCCTCCCAGGTAAAGTCGGCCGTTACGCGGAAAGCAGCTTTGGGTTGGAAGGCCTGGATCTCACGCTCACGCTCCACAATCAGTTTAACAGTTACGCTCTGTACGCGACCCGCAGAAAGTGCTGGTTTCACCTTCTTCCAAAGCACGGGTGATAGTTCGAAACCCACAATACGGTCAAGTACGCGACGTGCCTGTTGAGCATTCACCAGATTGATGTCAATGTTACGAGGCTCTTCGATGGCCTGCAATATAGCGTTCTTGGTAATCTCATGAAATACTATTCGCTTGGTATTCTCAGGCTTCAGCTTCAACACTTCTGTAAGATGCCATGAAATAGCTTCTCCTTCACGGTCCTCATCGGAAGCCAGCCACACCATGTCAGCTTTCTCCGCCTGTGACATCAGTTTGTTCACCACTTCTTTCTTGTCATCTGGGATTTCATATACAGGTGAGAAAGTATCTGTGTCTATACTGAATGTCTTTTTCTTCAAATCTCTGATGTGACCATAGCTCGGCATTACCTTGTAATCCTTTCCAAGGAACCTCTCTATGGTCTTGGCTTTAGCTGGTGACTCAACTATGACTAAGTTTTGCATATTTTTGTTTCAAATAATTGTCATTATAATCTTATTACATCCTCTCAGGAACCTCTATCCCAAGAAGGCTCATGGCCAGTCGTATTACCTTTGCCACATTAGCCGACAGTGCCAAGCGGAACAGCTTCAGTTGCTCGTTCTCCTCGCGCAGGATGCTGAAATCGTGGTAGAACTGGTTGAATTCCTTCACCAGATCGTAGGTGTAATTAGCTATATCCGAAGGACTATACCCTTTGGCTGCTTCAGCAATGATAGCAGGGAAATCTGCCAGGTGCTGTATCAGACTTTCTTCCTTCTCATTCAATTGAATGTCCATCTTCAAATCTGCAGGAATCTGGAGTCCTGCCTCTTCTGCCTTACGCAATACGGAACGGATACGAGCATAGGTATATTGGATAAACGGACCTGTATTTCCGTTAAAGTCGATGGATTCCTGTGGGTTGAACGTCATGTTCTTGCGAGCATCCACCTTCAGGATAAAGTATTTCAGTGCACCCATACCTACTATGCGGGCAATCTCGGCAGCTTCCTCGGTGGTCAGACCGTCCAGCTTGCCCAGTTCCTGTGATGTCTCCTGAGCAGTAGCCACCATCTCGTCCATCAGGTCGTCGGCATCCACCACCGTTCCTTCACGGCTCTTCATCTTGCCGTTAGGCAGCTCCACCATACCGTAGGAGAAATGAATCAGGTCTTTGCCCCACTTGAAACCCAGTTTGTCGAGCAGTATGCTCAGTACCTGGAAGTGGTAGTTCTGTTCATTGCCCACCACATAGATCATCTGGTCGATAGGGTAGTCGTTGAATCGCTGCTGAGCGGTACCGATATCCTGTGTCATATATACCGATGTGCCATCTGAACGAAGCAACAGCTTATGGTCAAGTCCTTCAGAAGTGAGGTCTGCCCATACAGAACCATCTTCCTTCTGGTAGAACAGTCCTTTTTCCAAGCCCTCAAGCACTTTCTTCTTGCCGTCAATATAGGTATTTGACTCATAATAGATCTTGTCGAACGAAACGCCCATACGCTTGTAGGTCTCGTCGAAGCCGGCATATACCCAACTGTTCATCTTTTCCCACAAGGCACGTACCTCAGGGTCACCAGCCTCCCATTTTACCAGCATCTCATGTGCTTCTTTTATCAGAGGAGCATTGGCTTCAGCCTCTTCCTTGCTCATGCCCTTTTGCATCAGCTCTTCTATCTCCGCCTTATAATGCTTGTCGAAAGCTACGTAATAGTCGCCAATCAGGTGGTCGCCTTTCTTGCCAGCTGATTCTGGTGTTTCTCCATTGCCCCATTTCAGCCAAGCCAACATTGATTTGCAAATGTGGATACCACGGTCGTTCACGATGTTGGTCTTCACCACCTTGTTGCCGTTGGCTTGCATGATATTGGCAAGCGATGCGCCCAACAGATTATTACGCACATGCCCTAAGTGCAGCGGCTTATTGGTGTTAGGAGAAGAATACTCTATCATCACCAAAGGCGACTTGTCAGTTACTGGTTGGTAACCGAACAGTGGTTGCTGGTTAATGTCATTCAGCATACCTATCCATTCTGATGATGCGATGGTAAGATTCAAGAAGCCCTTTATCACATTGAATGCAGCCACAGCTGGTTGGTGTGCCACTAAATACTCACCAATCTCCTGCGCTGTCTGCTCGGGTTTCTTCTTTGAAATCTTTAGAAAAGGGAAAACCACCAATGTGAGGTGACCTTCAAACTCTTTCTTGGTTTTCTGCAACTGGATAAGGGCGGTAGGTACTTCTTGCCCGTATAATGATTGGATTGCCTCTGTAATCGAGCCAGTCAGTTTCTCTTCTATCTTCATGTTTTTAAAATTTGGGTGCAAAGATAGTGTAAAGGAGAAAACCAGCAAAATTAATTAAGTCTTTTTTTTAATAAGGTATATTCCTATCTTATAAAGATAGATTTTTTTAACGGTCACGCCTTGAAGTCACCTTTAAGGGTACGCTTGATGCGTCGCCATGCTTTTGCCCAAAAAGAGTTGGTGCGCCCATAATACAGCTCAAACTGTCGTCTTGCGAAAAGGTTTTCTTCTATCACAGGCTCCTTCACTACAGGTATGGGTTGCATCCAGAGGTCGGCACTGTAGAGGTTGCCTCCTCCGCAGTTGGTGCCACTGTTATCAAAGCCCTCGTTTTGTACCAATGAGCGCCCCACGTTCAGCGAGAGCATATCGTTCAGGAACAACGAGGCATTCCATCTGATGGCCCACGAGTTGTTCAAGCCGGCTATCTGACGTCGCAGCATACGGGTAAAGCCATATTTGCCGTTGAAATCGAATGTTTTTGTCAACTTCCTCTCCTCCAGTTGTTGTAACAGCTGCAGTCCGTTGGCGTTATAATACTGCCATGCACGCTCCCAGGTGCCCCATCCCCAGCTACCTGTCCATTTAATGAGGAAAGTCATTGGCAGCTCCTTGTTGTTGGTGAAATCGCAGGCCTGTATATGCCCTACACGAGGCTCATCCTTATAGATTTCCAGTGCATCGTTCATGAACTGCAGGAAGTAGGGAGCCAGTACCAAGTCGTCCTCCACCACAATCACCCTTCCGAAGTCTTTGGTAAAGCGAGTCACTGCCTCAACAATGTTGTCGGCCAATCCCCAATTGGCGGTCCGTTCTATGATGGTAACGCTTTTGAAGGCTGACAGCGAATCGTTGAGTGTCTTCAGGTAGGCACGCACCTCATCCACTCCTGCCTGCGCCTCCTTATTCTTGGCATCGTCGGAGATAACGTAAAGATCGCTTTCTGCAGCGAGGGTGTTCTGTTGCAACGACTCGATACAGCGTTTCAGGTGCGCCGGACGGTTATAAGCGAAGAGTAGGATGGGAGCGTACATATAATTGAGAATTAAGAATTGACTACGTCCTATTCTGTCGCGACTCGGCCAAATTGATGTTAACATCTTTGGCGCTCGCTGCTCCAGAATGTGATAATTGAACATTATACTTTTTTGTATGATTTCGGCTGTGAAGAACCTGGGGCGTTTGCATCATAAGTTGGAAGCTGATGCTGATAAAGGCGGCGTAGTTGCTCCACTGTCCTTTTGCCAAGGCTTTGAAGGCTTTCTTTACGGGAGCCAACACGCCCATTGCAAATGCCTTGGCAAAGGAGTAGTTGATATTGGCATATTCAGAGAGGTGGTACACCCGCTCCGTACGCAGGAACAAAGAACGGTTAAAGGGCCGCTCTGCTCGGTCGTGGTAGCCTAAAGCAGTGGGTACATATCCAATCTGGTAGCCGTGGTAATGGATGCGGTTGACATAGTCCTTATCCTCGCCATAGTGGTAGAATAGGGGGGCAAACATACCCACCTTTCGGATGACGGACATTGGGATGTACCATAGGGCTGCGTTAATAAATGAGCCTCCATTATCAATATAGGAAGCGAAACCAGGATCCATCTTACTGCCATCCCCTGTCAGATGCTTGGGCGATATGATGCCATATTCCGGATGCTGCAAGCTTACTTCCACCAGCTGTTGAAGGGCATCGGGTGCTAACCAGGCATCCTGGTTAATCAGCAATACACCATCGTAACCCTCATCCAAGGCTATCTTCATACCTATGTTATTGGCGGCACCGAAGCCCAGGTTGTGGTTGTTCCTTATCAGTCGCACTTGCGGATAATGCTCGCGGACATGGGCAACGGTCTCATCTTTTGAGGCATTGTCAATCACCAATATGTCTGTTGACTGTGTACCCTGCAACAACGAGGGCAGACAGCGGTCTATCCAGGGCATGAAATTATAAGATATGACGATGGCCAGCGTCTTCATCATTCCTCCTTTCTGCCTTTACCTAATAGAAAGGCAATGCTCTCTTTCAGAATGACAGAGCCTGCCATCCACAGAATGCCTATATACAAGATGCCCACTATCAGTACCTTTAATAGCAGACTGACATAGATGTTATCAATATCCGCCAACAGATAGTGGCATCCAATGGTCAGAGCTGCCGATAGCAGCAGATAAGGCGAAAGGTCTCGCAGCATTTCTATGAAACGCAAGCCTATTTCACGATGCACGAACCGCCACCATACCAGTAACCACCCGATGTTGATGCCCACGAATGCCCATAGCATCCACTCAAAGCCAAAGGGATAAGCGCCTATCACGGCACCCAGGAGCAAGAGGCAAAGCGCGATAGTACTCCACATATAGACATTAGAATGCCCACGCGTAATGATGAGGTTGGCAAACAGATTGTTGATGGGCACAAAAGCGCCCCAGATACAAAGCACGCTTAGGATATGGGCACTGGCCAACCACTTCTCTGTAATGGCGATAATAATAACCTCCTGCGAAACCAAACTTAAACCAAACATGGCAGGGAAGCTGACAAAGGCTGTAAAGCGTAACAATTTGCGGAATACACGCAACTGTCTCTCTCTGTCTTCGTCCACCTTGGCAAATACGGGTTGCGCTACTCCGTTCAGCATACTGTTTACAAAGGTGTGCCCCATCTGGTTCCATTTGTTGGCCTGCGAGAAGTTGCCCACCTCCGTTACGCTGTAGAACTTACCAATCAGGTTGGCAAACAGGTTCTGGTTGATGATGGTAAACACATTGGTAACCACCAGTTTGCTACTGAAGCCAATCATATCCTTTATGGGCTGAATGTTGACGCGCAGCGAGGGATGCCAACGGGTAAAGGCGTATGAGAGCACGGTCATCATGCTCACAAATACGATGCTCTGCGTGGCGATGCCCCAGTAAGCAAAGCCGTTGGCAGCCAAGGTCACACCCACGATGCCGGCGATAGTCAGAGCAATGAGGGTGATGAGGTTTATATCCTTGACCATGAGGTTGCGGAACATCATGGCGCGAGGTACGATGTTAAGACTGGAAATGACAAAGCCCAGGAACAGATAGCGTGCCAGTGGGGTGAGTTGCGGTTCGTTGTAGAAGTCGGCCACAAGAGGTGCCGCCATATACAACAGCAGGTAAATGACCACGCTGCAAGAGGCATTGAACCAAAACACCGCGTTGTAATCCTCGTTGCTCACCACTTTTTTCCGGTTCAGTGCAGAGATAAAACCACCCTCCTGCAAGGCAGAAGCAATGCTGGAGAAGACCGTCAGCAGTCCCACCATGCCATAGTCGGCTTGTGTCAGCAGACGTGCCAAAAAGATGCCGAAGGCGAGGTTCAGCAACTGCTGTATGCCGTTGCTTACCCCGCCCCAAAGCAGTCCCTTAGCGGTCTTATCTTTTAAAGTTTCCATTTTCAAGAAACTTGACTTCCTGGCTTCACGTCTTTAGAGGTAGTCACTACGCTGAGGCTCTCATCGCTGTCAACAGCTGAGAGGATCATACCTTGACTTTCGATACCCATCATCTTACGGGTAGCGAAGTTGGCCACGAATAGGATGCGGCGTCCCACCAGTTCCTCTGGCTTCTCATAGAAAGCAGCGATGCCCGAACAGATGGTACGGTCGGTACCAGTTCCATCGTCAATGGTGAACTGTAACAGCTTCTTTGACTTAGGAACAGGCTGACAAGCCTTCACCAAACCCACACGGATGTCGAGCTTCTCGAAATCCTCATAGCTTACGGTATTCTTGATAGCTGCAGGCTTCCACTGTGCCTGTTCGTTAGCCTTCTTAGTATCGAGCAGTTTCTGCACCTGCGCCTCAATCACGCTGTCTTCAATCTTTTCGAACAGCAGCTCTGGCTCTGCCAACTGATGACCGGCAGCCAACAGGTCTGTACGGCCCAACTGTTCCCACTCGAAGCTTTCCATATTCAGCATCTTGCGCAACTTTGCACTGCTGAAAGGCAGGAACGGCTCGAAAGCAATGGCCAGGTTGGCTGTCAGCTGCAGAGAGATATTCAAGATGGTCTCCACACGCTTAGGATCCGTTTTCCACACCTTCCAAGGCTCGCAGTCGGCAATGTACTTGTTGCCGATACGTGCCAGGTTCATGGCTTCCTTCTGTGCATCACGGAACTTGAAACCGTCCAGCAGTTCCTCCACCTTGGCCTTCACGTCAGCAAACTCTTGCAGGGTCTGCTTGTCGTAGTCAGTCATCTCGCCACAAGCTGGTACCACACCATTCCAGTATTTCTTCGTCAGCTGCAAGGCACGATTCACGAAGTTGCCATACACAGCCACCAGTTCATTGTTGTTACGCTCCTGATAGTCTTTCCACGTAAAGTTGTTATCCTTGGTCTCTGGAGCGTTGGCGGTCAGCACATAGCGCAGCACATCCTGCTTACCAGGGAATTCCTCCAAATATTCATTCAGCCACACCGCCCAGTTTCGAGAGGTAGAAATCTTATCGTTCTCCAAGTTCAGGAACTCGTTTGATGGTACATTGTCAGGCATGATATATTTGCCGTGTGCTTTCATCATGATGGGGAAGATAATGCAGTGGAACACAATGTTGTCCTTGCCTATGAAATGTACCAAGCGGGTATCTTCATCCTGCCACCATTTCTCCCAAGGTCCCCATTTCTCAGGTTCCTTGTCGCACAGCTCCTTGGTGTTACTGATGTAGCCGATGGGGGCGTCAAACCATACGTAGAGCACCTTTCCCTCAGCACCCTCTACAGGCACAGGAATACCCCAGTCTAAGTCGCGTGTCATGGCACGAGGCTGCAGGTCCATCGAGAGCCAGCTCTTGCACTGTCCATATACGTTACTGCGCCATTCCTTATGACCTTCCAGTATCCATTCCTTCAGCCAGTCCTGATATTGGTTCAGCGGCAGATACCAGTTCTTGGTGTCTTTCAGCACAGGAGCCGAACCACTGATGGTACTCTTAGGGTTGATCAACTCAGTAGGCGAGAGGTCGCGTCCGCACTTCTCGCACTGGTCACCATAGGCACCCTGGTTATGGCAGTGAGGGCATTCGCCCGTGATATAGCGGTCGGCCAAGAACTGCTTTGCCTCCTCATCGTAATATTGCTGGGTAGTCTTCTCAATCAGTTTGCCCTCTTCGTAGAGCTTACGGAAGAAGTCGGCAGCAAATTTATGATGAATGTCTGATGTCGTGCGACTATAGATGTCGAACGAGATACCGAAGTCCTCAAACGACTTCTTGATGAGGCTATGGTAGCGATCCACCACATCCTGTGGCGTTACCCCTTCCTTACGGGCACGAATGGTGATGGGCACTCCATGCTCGTCAGAGCCACCAATGAAGATAACCTCCTGCTTCTTCAGTCGCAGGTAGCGGGCATAAATATCGGCTGGCACATACACACCTGCCATGTGTCCAATATGAACAGGACCATTGGCGTAGGGCAATGCTGCCGTTACGGTAGTTCTCTTGAATTTCTTTTCCATATATGGTTTTAGTTTTATAGCTATTAATGGCTGCAAAAATAGTGAAAAACATTGAAATATAAAAAAGAACTCTCACTAAATGTAATTGAGAGTTTATTTAAAGCAGAAAGGGACGCTGCGTCACGCAGTGTCCCTTTCTGTTAGTTAGTGTTATTAGGTTTTGAGAGAAGAAACTTCACAGCTTCGTAGGTCACTAACTATATAATGTTTAAAGCAAATGAAAATGTTATATTAATAAAGCAAATGAAAAAACTTCTATTTCTTGATGCTCTCTTGTTGCTCAATGGTCTTCAGCTGGCGTGACAGACTGTCTTTGACTTGCAGTTCGCCACCCTCGGCATCATCACCCAGTGCCACAGAAGGCGAGGTGATTTGTTGACCGATGGTGTCGTTCACCGCCATCTGATGATAGTCTTGCAACAAGGTTCGTTCAGCGAGGTTTCCCAATGCCAGCAACATAGTCACCGCAGCTGCTGCCTTAGCGATAGGAGCCAACCGACTGAAGATGGACACGCTCTTGGCCTTTACCACAGGCATCTCTACCTGCTTGAGCAAGCGCTCGTCGAAATCTTCACCCAGATGGTCGTGCTGCAAGAACTCCTCATAGACGAACAGGTCTTTGTAGCGTAGCAGGTGCTGGGGCACATGGTCACCGTTGAAGAACTGGCGCAACTGCCTTTCTTCATCGACGGTGGTTTCACCATCCCAATACCGTTGCAAAAGATGTTCAATTTGTTGGGCGTTCATAAGCATCCAATCTTAATAAACCTTGCTTCACTTTCTGCCTGGCCCTGAACAGGTTAATCTTCACTTGTTCTTCAGTGATGTCCAGCGCTTGGGCAATCTCCTTATAGCTTTTCTCCTCGATGTCGCGCATCTGCATGATGGTGCGTTGCTTGTCGGGCAACTCCTCCATCAGCCTATGCACCCACATCAGGCGTTCTTTTTGCTCCAGCTCTTCATACGGATTGGCATCATCTTGTGTCCGGTCATGCTGTTCGGTCAGTTCCTCTGTTCTGGCATCCATCTTCTCGCGCAGGTCAATGGCGAGGTTCTTGGTCAGTGTGAGGCAATAAGCCTCGATAGATTCCAGCGAGTTCCATTCCTCCCTTTTGTTCCAGACCTTGATGAGCGTTTCCTGCACGATATCCTCTGCTTCGGCCCTGTCGAATGTAATGCGCAGTGCCACTCGGAAGAGTTTGTCCTTCAGCGGAAGAATATCGTCACGAAAGCTGATCTCTTTCATCTCTTCATTAATATAGACGGATGAAACCGTGAAAAGTTACACGTTCTCTCAAAAAAATTATCTGATTATTGTTCCTTGATGGCCATCAAGGGCATTAGCAGCGGTGATAATCACCTCTTTCACGCCAGCATCGATGGCTTGAAAGGCGTTCTCCAGTTTGGGTATCATACCTCCTTGTATCACGCCTTGCTCTACCAATTCGGCAAACTGCTGGCGGTTGATGTTGGCTATCACACTGTCGTCATCAGCCTCATCGCGCAACACGCCTTTCTTCTCGAAGCAAAACACTAGGGTCACATCGAAGAAGGAGGCTAATGCCTTGGCCGTTTCACCGGCAATGGTGTCGGCATTGGTGTTGAGGATGTTGCCCTTGCCGTCGTGGGTGAGGGGCGCCATCACAGGCACGATGCTTGCGTTCAAAAGGCTGCTCAGTCGCTCACCATCCACCTGTTTCACATCTCCCACAAAGCCATAGTCGATGTCTTTGACAGGGCGCTTGTCGGAAAGGATGACGTTCATATCGGCACCAGTAAGTCCAACGGCATTGATGCCCCGTGCTTGTAGTCCTGCCACAATGTTCTTGTTGACCAAGCCACCATATACCATCGTTACCACCTTCAGCATCTCGGCATCAGTGATACGACGGCCGTTCACCATCTGGGTCTCGATGCCCATGCTGGCAGCTAACTTAGTGGCAGAACGGCCACCACCGTGCACCAGCACTTTGGGACCTGGGATAGCGGCAAAGTCGCTGAGCAGCTTTTGCAGACTGGCTGCCTCTTCAACAATTTTGCCACCGACTTTAATTATTGTACATTGACCGTTGACCATGGACCGTTTACCATTAATGTTATTCCAAATAAGTATATCCATAGAGACCAGAGCGGTAGTTGGACAGGAACTCCTTGCCCTCATCCACTGTAATCTTGCCTTCTTTCACCGACTTGCTGACCCAAGTTTCCAATGTGCGAACCAACTTCTTCGCACTGAACTGCACATAGTCGAGTACCTCAGCCACCGTCTCACCATCAATCACCTGGTCGATGGTGTAGCCCTTCTCATCTACAGAGATGTGTACGGCATTGGTGTCACCAAACAGGTTGTGCATGTCGCCCAGGATTTCCTGATAGGCACCTACGAGGAACACGCCCAAGTAATAGTGCTCTTTCTGTTTCAGCGAATGCACGGGCAGGTAGTTGGATACACTGCGGGTGGTGATGAAGCTGGCAATCTTGCCATCAGAGTCGCAAGTGATATCCTGCAAGGTGGCTTCCTTGTCAGGTTTCTCGTCCAAGCGTTGCAATGGCATGATGGGGAATATCTGGTCGATTGACCAAGAGTCGGGCAGCGATTGGAACAATGAGAAATTGCAGAAATATTTATCTGCCAACAGCTTGGGCAAACCACGCAACTCATCGGGCGTGTGCTTTAAGTTCTGTGCAATATGGTTCACTTCGCGCATCACGCTCCAGTAAAGACATTCTATCTGTGCACGTGTTTGCAGGTCCACCAGTCCGTGACTGAACAGGTTCAATGACTCGTCGCGAATCTGCTCGGCATCGTGAAATGCCTCCAGCATGGTGTTCTGGTTTAGCTTGTCCCAGATAGAATACAACTCACGTACCAGCTCGTGGTCCTCAGGCTTGATGTCAATATCATCATCCCATTCAGGCAGATGCGCCGTTTCCAGTACATCGAAAATCAACACAGAATGATAGGCTGACAGGGCACGACCACTCTCGGTAATGATATTGGGATGCGGTATATTGTTCTTGTCGCTGATATCTACCAGTGTAGAGATGGCATCGTTCACATACTCCTGAATAGAATAATTCACGCTGCCTTCGTTGGTACCTGAACGGGTGCCGTCGTAGTCAACACCCAGACCACCGCCGATATCCACGAACTCAACGTTGAAGCCTAAGCGGTGCAGCTGCACATAGAACTGTGAGGACTCTACCAAGGCACGTTGGATATGGCGTATTTTCGTAACCTGACTACCGATATGGAAATGAATCAGTTTGAGGCAATCCTCCATCTTTTTCTCCTTCAGGTAGTCAAGGGCTTCAAGCAGCTCGCTGGATGTCAAACCAAACTTGCTGGCATCGCCACCGCTCTGCTCCCACTTGCCACTGCCAGAAGAAGCCAGCTTGATTCGGATACCGATGTTTGGGCGCAAGTTCAGGGTCTTGGCCACCTTGGTAATCAGTGGCAGCTCGTTCATCTTCTCCACCACGAGGAAGATGCGCTTGCCCATCTTCTGTGCCAGCAGTGCCAGTTCGATATAGCTCTCGTCCTTATATCCGTTGCAGATAATCAGCGAATCTGAGTCCATGTTGGTGGCAATCACGGCATGCAGCTCAGGTTTCGAACCAGCCTCCAGTCCGAGGTTATATTTCTTACCATGGCTTACCACCTCTTCCACTACGGGTCTCATCTGGTTTACCTTGATGGGGTAGATGATAAAGTTCTGAGCTTTATAATTGTATTCCTCAGATGCCCGCTTGAAGCAGTGTGAAATCTTCTCGATACGGTTGTCGAGGATATCAGGGAAACGCACCAGCATGGGAGCCGTTACGTCGCGCAAAGCCAGCTCGTCCACCAGCTCTCTCAGATCGACCTCTACACCGTCTTTCAACGGAGTAACCACCACATGACCTTTGTCATTGATACCAAAGTACGAAGCTCCCCACCCCTTAATGTTGTAGAGCTCTTCAGAATCTTCAATACGCCATTTTCTCATTTCACTGTTATCTCGCTAATAAATAATAATAGGTTTGGATGGCAAAAGTAATAAAAATAAGGATAAAACTATTATATTTGCAAGAAAAACAACAGATATGAAGAATTATAAGATTGAAATCTGTGCCAATTCGGCTGAAAGTGCTGTCATGGCACAACGTGGAGGAGCCAACAGAGTAGAACTTTGTGCGGGCATTCCCGAAGGAGGTACCACCCCGTCTTTTGGTGAAATAGCAGCAGCGAGAAGCCAACTGAAGAAGACCAAGCTGCATGTGATTATCCGTCCTCGTGGGGGCGACTTTTGCTATTCTTCTCTTGAGAGGAAGATCATGCTTTCAGACATTACGAATAGCAAGCTCTTAGACGTTGACGGATTTGTATTTGGATGCCTCACTCCTGAAGGAGATGTGGATATCAAGGTCATGAAGCAACTGATGAAAGCTGCCAAAGGGAAGAGTGTGACTTTCCATCGTGCTTTTGATATGTGTCGCGATCCTTTCCAGGCATTGGAGGACATCATTGCCTTGGGATGCGACCGCATCCTTACCTCTGGGCAACGGGCTACTGCTGAAGAGGGTATTCCTCTCATTAAGAAGTTGGTGGAGCGGGCTGCCGGGCGCATCATCATTATGCCTGGTGGGGGTGTTTCGTCACAGGACATCCGAAAGATAGCTGATGAAACAGGTGCTACTGAGTTCCATTTCACGGCACGCAAATCGGTGGAGAGTCCTATGCAGTATCGCAACCCCTATGTATCGATGGGTGACGTGGTGAAAATAGAGGAATACAGTAAGTTAGTGACAGATCCTCACTTGGTGAAGGCAACTATTAGGGCGTTAAAAGATTGAAAAATGTTACGTAGGTAAATTGAGAATAAAAGATACTATGAAAAAGTTTTTTGGATTGTTGGCACTGGCTCTGATGATTGGAGCCAATGCAGAAGCAAAGGTGAGGTTGCCACACCTGTTGGGTGACAACATGGTATTGCAACAACAGACTGATGCCCGCTTGTGGGGATGGGCAGATGCTGGCAAAACCGTGAAGGTAACGGTATCGTGGAACAACGATACTTATACTGCCAAGGCTGATGCACAAGGGAAGTGGAAACTCACTGTCAAGACTCCAGAGGCATCGTTTACTCCACTGAGCATCACATTTGATGATGGTGAGAAGACCACGCTGAACAATATCCTCAGTGGTGAGGTGTGGGTATGTGCAGGGCAGAGTAATATGGAGATGACTGTTAAAGGTTACAGCGATTGTCCTGTAGAGGATTATAACCATGTGGTAGCCGATGCGGTTCATTCTTCTGGCGTTCGCCATGCCAAGATACCAAGTGTCATGCGTATGACACCGCAGGAGGATGCCAATACCGAGTGGATAGACTGTAATCCTAATACCGTGGGCGACTTTAGCGCTACTGGTTATTTCTTTGCCCGTATGGTGAGCAGAACCTTGAGCATTCCTGTGGGACTGATTGAGGCCAATAAGGGCGGTAGCCGTGTGGAAGGATGGCTCACCAGGGAGAACCTGCAAAAATATACAGACGAGTCGTTGGATTCTTTGGAGATTGTCAAGAAATGGCCGATTGACATGAACCGCCAGTTGGTATGGGGCAATGGTACTTTCAATCCTATATTGAATTATACCGTGAAGGGCATCTTGTTCTATCAGGGTTGCTCGAATGTAGGGGATCCCGGCGACCAGTATTCTAATCGTTTGGCACTGTTGGTTAAGCAATGGCGTGAGCAGTTTGCTTTAGGTGATATTCCTTTTTACTTTGTGGAGATTGCACCTTATATATATGGAGGAGTGAATGAAACTCCTGCAGCCTACTTGCGTGAGCAACAGTTTAAGGCACAGAGCCTGATACCTAATAGCGGTCTGGTTGGCACCAACGATGGGTCTTATCCATATGAGACAGAGAATATCCACCCGACTCAGAAACAGAAGGTGGGTGAGAGGTTGGCTTTCTTGGCCCTCAACGAGACCTATGGCATGGAAGGCATCCGTTGTAAGAATCCTTCGTTCAAGAGCATGACCATAAAGGATAACGAGGTGACCATGCAGTTTGATAATACCTATGTTGGCTTTACCCGTCAGTATGGTTTTGAGGGCTTTGAGATAGCAGGCGAGGACAAGGTGTTCCACAAAGTAACCAAATCGCATTCCACCATGTCGTGGGCAACGGGCTCGGTGAGCATCACTATATCATCTGATGAAGTGCCTCATCCTGTGGCTGTACGCTATTGCTTCCGCAATTTCCAGTTAGGCAACGTGGCCAATATGGCTGGCTTGCCACTTATTCCTTTCCGTACGGACGATTGGGATCAGTAAGTTCAGGATACTTTACGCCAAAGTGTCCTGTGATGGCTGCCAATAAGAAGTAGTAATTATCCGCCAAATAGTTATAACCAGAGGGAGCGCCTCCTTTCGTGCGCCAATCCACACTCTGTACATATCCTGGGAATACACCTGAATGGGTGTATTCCCTTTCAAATGTAGCCAGCATCTTGAAGAGAATATCGTCTGCTTCTGCTCTCAAGTCCACGTGATAGAGGGCATTGAGGAAATGACAGGCAGCTTGTCCACAAAGTCCACCGTTCTCATAGCGTCCCCAGCGTGTCATCTCGTCCCAGGTTCCTTTATCTTCCTTCGCTACAGGCAACAAGGGGCCTGGAATCCCATATACTCCATCGTAGCCTTGCTCCTGCATCTTGGCAAGCATGATTCGCATCATTTTTTTACCCAACTCCTGAGGTACCAAGCCTTCGTTGATGGCCATCGAAGTGATGAAGGTAAACATATAGTCGTGCATCCTTCCATTCTGACTTACCCATCCTGCATAGACGCCCGTCTCTGGATTGTAAAATGTACGATGAAAAGTCTGCTTAAACATTGCCAATGCCTGTTCGATAGTCCGTGTATTTTCCTGTAACTTATCAAATATCTTCTTTGTACTTTCCAGTGCCCTATAAGCCTGCAAGTTCAAGTAGGCGTCCTTGTGTCCAAAGGCAAAATCGTCCCACCAGTTGAAACTACTTCTGCCATCTTCTAACTTATTGCCATGAAAGGGAGCTTCAAAGATGCCGTCATGGTCAATATCCCTATCCAATACCCCCTTCACCAAACGCTTGATTTCTGGCAGATACTGTCGGATAAAAGCCCAATCGTGGGTAGTAATCAGATAGTCATAGATGGCGATAAGGGTTATCTCTGTACACTCGTAGCCAAAGTCGGCAATGCGGTTGGACTGTGGGTCTATTCGCTCTCGGAGCGCTATCTCAATAGAGTTCTTCAAGCCGTCAATCATGGAAAACGAGGCATCCAACGCAGGAGTAAAAGGCAACAAATCGGCACGGAAAGCTAAAGCCAGGTGACCAATGCCAGAAAGCATGATGTTATCGCCCATTGTCATGGTCTCGGGATTTAAGGTAAAGGCATTTTGCCAACAACGGCGCAGACCATCGAACTTGGCGTCACTCAGGTCAACACCTGCCAGATGTGGATAGTTGTCTTCCAGAACGGTAAACTTGATAGTAGTTTCCTCAATGGGTTTACGTGCATGAAATGATAGTGCTACAGAACCTAAATGTACTGACTTCCGATAGGTATGCCCGCCTCTATTAAAAGGGCCCAAGGATAGTCCCGTATTATCATAGTCTGGTAGGAAATGTTCTTGTAAATAGACATCTGGTTCACTGGCCTCAATTTTTACCAGTCCATAGTCGGGGAAATGTAAAACGGCAGGCAATTGAAACGATGCTTTTACGATTCGAGGGGTATAAAAAGTTTCAGGGGTGTCATATCGTGACGTGGGTGGGTCGTCCGTCTTCTTTGACCACACCGATACAGGCGATACATCGGGGGCTGTATGGATACAGAATAGCTCACCTTTCATCTTGCCCTCAGCTGTGATATCCAACGCAAAAGTATGTGCACCTTGTGGATAGATGGAGCAATTGCGAATCTCTCCGTTCCCAAAATTCACCTGCTCATAACTGATAATCCCACCATGATAGGAAGCTTTGGCTTTTCTCTTATTAAAAGAATCCTGTTGGTTGCCTATCAGTACACCGCCCTTGCCTGGGCGTAACAACGAACGGTCGGTATAGCGCGTACTCCTGGCACCAGCCTCCACGCCCCAGTACGACATCATGGGAAATGCTTTAGCCCAAGCCACAGCATAATAGGGAGATACAAACGTGATGAATTCTCCACTTCGGTCAATCTTGACTTCAGTGGAATCTACTTGTGCCATGATGGCGTTGCAACTCAACAAACTGCAAAGACAAAGTATGATTTTTATTCTCATTTTTGCTGTTGTATATATGACAATACATCAGAGAAAGTGCCTACCCATATTTCAGGATGGGATGCCAAGTATTCTATCATCTGCTGATGCTCAGCAGTATCTACTGTCACCCAGTCGCCCCCTATACCATGAAACAAAATTACACCTGCTCCACCATTAGCCAATACCTTTTCGATGAATGCTATCATTTGAGATGCCTTATAATTAGGAAAGGCGGTAAAGGCAGGTACGTTGGCAGGGTTTAGTTGAGAAGGCGATGTAATTATATCTTCAGTGTCACTCATTCGGGCAAAGCTGCAGATGCCTTGTTCAATCATGGGTGCGCCATAGTCCTTACCACCTGCCTTGTGCTGTCCGCAAGGATAGGCAAAACTATGTTGCTGCTTCCCATCGATGGCACTCAGAAAGCTATTCATAATCTTGATTTCTGTAAGCATTTTATCGATAGTATAGCATTCAAGCGAGCGACAATGCCCCGACAAAGTATCAGCTTTCGCATCATTGCACGCATGATAGATAGTATGATTACCCAATTCATGGCCTTGTTGACTAACTTCTCGCCAATGGGGAATATCTTGTTCTGTTAAATAGCAACCCATCAGAAAGAAGGTGCCCTTGAATCCGTGTTTGTTTAGTGCTGGTACCACGTTTTCCCATTGTGTGTGGCATCCATCGTCGTAGGTAAGCATGATGGCAGCTTTCTTGCCTGTTGGCCATTGTATCTGCGCCATCGCCCACAATGGAAGGCAAATTAACAAACTATATGTAATCAGTCTTTTCATGGTTAATGGCATATGGTTTATAACCCTAACAGCTGTCGGAGTTCTTCTATGGACTTGTCTATCTGATGACGGCTCTCTAATCTGTTACTGTCGAATACATAGGTGGCCTGACTATAGAACGGTTCCCGATGGGCCAGTTGTTCGGTGATATACTGCTTCATCTCCTCGTCGGTCTTGTTCATCAGCAGAGGGCGTTTGGCCTTACCTATCTGTAAGCGGCTGAAGAGGGTATCAACATCGGCTTTCATATATACCGTCTGCCCTTGCTGATTCATGTACTGCACATTGTCGAAGAAACAGGCTGTTCCGCCACCGGTAGCTATCATTACGTTTTCAAAGTCACCCACTTCATGTAGCATCTTGCGCTCCATCTCACGAAAAGCTTCCTCGCCTAACTCGGCAAATATCTGCTTTACCGTCTTGTGGAATCGTCCTTCGATGTACCAGTCCATGTCAATGAACTGCAATCCCATCTTTAGAGCAAAAGCCCTTCCTAAGGTGGTCTTGCCCGAACACATATATCCTATTAGAAATATTCTTATCATAATTTGGGTGTAAAGTTAGCGATATATTTTTGTTTTGTGTATCTTCGCAGTGAAAAGTTATTACTTTGGATAAAAAAGATGGCGAAACGACAGAAATATTATGTGGTGTGGCGCGGTATTCAGCCTGGCATCTACCTCACTTGGGAAGAGTGCGAACACCAAGTAAAGGGATTCCCCAACCCTAAGTATAAGGCGTTCGATACCGAGGCAGAAGCAATGGCTGCTTTTGCCGACCCTGATTATCCCCTGGGAAACCATACGGATGAGCCTTCTCGCCACAACGAGTCGAAGATAGAAGTGATAAAGGCTGTGAAGGATGGGAACGATACGTTAATCAATAAGGCAGTCTCTGGCGGTTTGCAACTGAATGCCTTAGCTGTAGATGCAGCTTGCAGTGGCAATCCTGGTATGATGGAGTATCAGGGAGTGTATGTGGGAACTGGCCAGCGCATCTTCCACTTCGGTCCTGTGTTTGGTACCAATAACATCGGCGAGTTCCTGGCTATTGTACACGCTCTTGCCTATATGAAGAAGAACAATATCAGTATGCCTATTTATAGCGACAGTCGCAATGCCATGAGTTGGGTGAAGCAGAAGAAATGTCGCACCAAGCTGGAGCGTAATGCCAAGACCGAACAGCTGTTTCAACTGATTGAACGGGCTGAAAAATGGTTACAAGATAATCCGTTATCCGTTCCCATTATTAAGTGGGATAAGAACTTATGGGGTGAAACACCTGCTGATTTCGGACGAAAGTAACTTATCCTTCTTTTTTTTCGTCAAAAATTATACTTTCGTTATATTTGGTTCTCTTTTATTCTTTATATTTGCAACAACAGGACATAAAACACAAAGACCATGAAGAAAATATTAGAAATTTTAGGGATATTTGCACTGCTATTGTGTCAAGCCGTTCAGGCGCAGGAACTGACGGGCACCATCCTGAAGGATGGGAAGCCACAGAAGAATATCAGGGTGTGGCTGAAACATAATAAGGGTGTTGCCAAGACAGACAAACAGGGGCAGTTCACTTTGTTCAATGTGTTGCCTACTGATACATTGGTAATGGGTGTAAGCAACAAGTATGACGCTCAACTGGCTATAGGTTCGCAAAGTAATATCACTATTCATCTAGAAGATGATGGTTTTACTGTGGAGGCAGGGTTGGATGAGGTAACGGTGACTGCACCTACCAAGATGAGGAAAGAATATACTTCTGTCATTACTTTGAAGAAAATGCGCGTCTTAAATCATGATGCCATCATGCGCGAATCTATTAGAAGCGTTTCTGCAGCTATTAAGAGATTTGTGCCTGGGGCGATGCAGATAGGTAGCAGTTCGGAATTGAGCATTATACGTGGTCGTAACTCCATGCGATTACCAGAGCCTCCTTTGTATGTCATCGATGGGGTGCCATATGATGTTACAGAAGTTGACAGCTTCCTTGCTATAGAAGATGTGGCGGAAATTACCGTAGATCGTGATGGCAGTGGCTATGGCGCACGTGGCGCCAATGGCGTGGTAAATATCCGGACATTGAGAGGAAGTGACAGATAATATTTCCCTTATGTTTGGGGCAATGAAAAGCTAAAGGTACTGCCTTTGCCCAGTTCACTTTGCACCCATATTTTACCATTATGTGCATGAACTAAGTGAAGGGAATTCGTGAGTCCCATTCCGTGTCCATTACGATGACGACCTACTGGTTGTTCAATTCGATAATAAGGCTTGAAAATTTTCTTGATGTGTTGCGGGGCAATACCCCAACCATTATCCTGTACCATTACCACAGGTACATTGTTTTGTAAAGCAAGGCATATCTGTACCTCTACCCCAGCATCAGCATATTTTACGGCATTTTCCACCAGGTTGCGGAGAATGCGTTCCACCTTATCGGCATCTACCTCTGGCTTTAAGTTCTGAGGCAACTGGTTATCAATGCTGATGGTATGTCGTTTGGCCTGATATACCATATCTACTTCCTGCTTTACCGTTTCTGCCAAAAAGGCTATATCTGTAGGCTTCCGGTTGACGATGATGTGCATTCGTTCCTCACGAATGGTATTACCCAGTGTCTCAATCTCATGTTGCACATGTCTAAGCATTATTGCATTATGGTTTTCGATATCTTTCATGTCCCCATCTTTCTCTGCATCTTTTAGGTTCTCCATAATTGAAATAGCGGTAGTGACAGGCCCTTTCAGATCGTGAATAATGCCACCTGTTGCAGCTTCCCTGTGCGTCAATGCTTGCTCTTTCCTGCGGATGACAGTGAGTTGTATCAGAACGCATCCCAAAGCCAGCAACATCAGCGAGAAGCTTAATAACAAGGGTAATACCTCAGCTTTCACAAAGTTCTTTATGGGTATGGATGCTTGCAAAAAAAGAGTCTGCTTTTCTTTTAGTCCAACTCGCTTCATTTCCGAGTAGTTACCCTTTTTGATGCTAGCATCTCCATAACTTTTCAATTGAATGGTATCTTGATCAAGTAAGGTAAACCGATGAGGAATGTCTGTTTGAAGCCAATAGCAGAAAATACTGTCAAGCACAGGAATGTCTATATATATGTTGTGTCTGATGTACCTATCTTGATTATGCATCCTGGTAATCTCTAATTCTGGAACACCTTCCGCACGTTCTTTTCTACCGTCAACAATATCAACCCGATAAGTACCATCCTTGACTTGAGGCAAGTTCATAATGCTATCAACAACGTCTTGGGTAGTAAGGTGTAGTCTGATTCCAAACATTGGACCTTCCAAATCTTTGAAATGAATCTTTTTTTGCCTGATACCCAATTCTTCTTCCATAGCTATATCCAAAGATTTGTCTATTTGCTTTGACATCTCCTGAATATAACCATTATATTTATTCTGTATACCTACAATAAGTAACACCACTATAGCCGTCATGGCCACCAATGCTATGATATAATACTTTTTCATTCTTTTACCATCAGTTTATATCCTATACCCCAAATAGTCTCAATCTCCACACCGCTGTCAGGTGTAAAGAACTCCCTTAGATGACAAACCAAGTTGTTTAGGCTCGCAGCTGTGCTATCATCACCTCTCCATAGGTGTTGATATATCTCTGTTCTCGTCACCGCATTACCTCGGTTCATAGCCAATAGATTTAGCAATCGACTCTCAAGGGCAGTAAGTTGAAACGTCTGCTTACCATCGCTCAATGTCTGGTTTTTACGATTAAAGTCGAAGGTGCCTATTTTGATAGCAGGATTACCAGCAATTAAATTGCGTTTTTGACTGTTGATGATAGCAGTCAGTTCATCCATCTGCAAGGGCTTTTTTATATAATAGTTGCCACCTGCTTTGAGTGCTCTCACCATTTCAGCGCTCTCGGTATGGGAGGTAATAAAAATGATGGAGGCAAATGGAGCAGCATTTTCGATGGTTGGCAGTGACCAAACACCATCAGCACCTTCAAAACCGATGTCTAATAGAATAATATCGGGCTGAGTTTCTTTGACACTTGCACTGACATTCTCCAAATCATATAGGCAATCACAGTCGTCACCGTTTTTCTCTAAATGCCTCTTCACGAGAGCACACAAGGCAATATCGTCATCTATTATCAGAATCTTCATATTTTATCTTCTATGTTACGAAGGTAAGCAATTCAAGTCATAATCGTTTGCTCTTTGAAGTTAAAAAAGCATTAATGCTGAACAAATATTACAATTAGATTATATTTTTTATGTTACCATACTATACTTTTGTTTTGCTTAATATAAAACACTAAGGCTATGAAAAAAGTGATTGGACTTTTAGGACTATTAGCACTGATATTATGCCAAGCCATTCGAGCACAAGAACTGACGGGAACTATCTTGAAAGATGGGAAGCCACAGAAAAATATCAGGGTGTGGCTGAAACATAATAAGGGTGTTGCCAAGACAGACAAACAGGGGCAGTTCACTTTGTTCAATGTGTTGCCTACTGACACATTAGTAATGGGTGTAAGCAACAAGTATGATGCTCAGTTGGCCATAGGGTCGCAGAGCAACATCACTATTCATCTAGAAGATGATGGCTTTACTGTTGAGGCAGGGTTGGATGAAATAACAATAACTGCGCCCACTAAAATGAGGACAGAATATACCTCTGTAATTACTTTGAAGAAGATGCAGGTGGTTAATCATGATGTGATAATACGGGAGAATATTAAGTCAGTTTATGATGCGGTAAGACGTATTATACCTGGAGCGCAATTACAAGTTGATCCCTTAACTTTTGAAAAACATTTTAATATTATTCGAGGTCGTAATTCTATGCGTAATCCTGAGCCTCCTTTGTTTGTCATCGACGGGATTCCATATGAGTCAGGTGTTGATGTTGATCACTTCCTGTCAATGGAGGATGTGGCAGAACTGTCCGTTGACCGTGATGGCAGTGGCTATGGTGCACGTGGTGCCAATGGGGTGGTGATAATTCGTACACTTAATGGTAGTGACAAATAACCTCACATTTGTATTATGATGACAAAAATAGTAAGAGGGTGCCGAAGCACCCTCTTTTCTTTTATTCGATATCGAATACGTATGTGAAGTCGTTTTCGGGATCGTAAGGTTTCCAATCGTCGGTATCTGGCGCATTGGGATTGCCATACTTGGCGAAGTTTGTCCAAGCATCAGTCATCTTGTCGGCTAACGCATAGTCAGCTTCCGTGAATGGACGCCATGCACGGTCGAGGGTGTGGAACATAAACCACAATTCTGACGAGTGGAAAGAGCCTGCATTGTCGCCTGGTAACGGACGAGCAAATAAGTAAGTATATACTGGCTTGGTATGCTGCTTCTTACGCTCAGTGGCGAAACGCTGGATGCCTGCTCCCATAGTGGGGTTGTCGTTGGCGCAATAACCGATCATATATGGTATGTTGGCAATGGTGCCATCAAACGTAGCAGTGGTAAAGCCATAACGTTGTACCACACCGTCGCTATGTGGGCGAAAACGTAGACTGGCTGGTTTGCTGTTGAATATCTTCAGCAATTCGTCGGCACTGGCTGCTCTCATTTTCTGGAGGTCGGTAAGACCATTCTCATCCATCAGCTGCTTGCACAAACCGGCAAACTCTTCTAATGACTGCTCAGGCATGACCTGCTCGTCGATACCGCCACCACTTTGGATGATGGCGTGACTGATAAGGTTTCTTGACAAAGGTGAGCTCACCAGATTCTTGATGCTGGCAGCTCCTGCACTCTGTCCGAGGATAGTGACGTTCGTAGGGTCGCCACCAAACTGATCGATGTTGTTCTTAATCCACTTCAGGGCTGCTATCTGGTCTTGTGTACCATAGTTGCCTGATGAATGCTGAGTGTCTTCGGCTATCAGTTCTGGATGAGCCAGGAAGCCAAAGATACCTACACGGTAGTTGATGGTGACAAGGATGACACCACGCTTAGCCCAAGCATCGCCATCCATCGTAATCTCGTAGCCATAGCCATGATCGTAGGCACCACCATGAATCCACATCGCTACAGGCAGTTTCTTATCGGCATTTCCCACAGCATCGGCAGGTGTCCAGATGTTCAGAAAGAGACAATCTTCGCTAAACTCAGGGTCGCCATCAGCATAAAACTCCTTGTAGTAAAAATCGCCCGTGGCCTTACCGCTGTTCTGCATAGCGGCAGCTCCCCATTTGTCGGCCACTTTCACGCCCTCCCAAGGGGTAACGGGTTGAGGTGCTTTCCAACGCAAGTCGCCCACAGGAGCCGCTGCATAGGGTACCCCTTTATATACCATCACATCAGGGTCGTTGGAGATCACACCCTGAATCTGTCCGCCCTCGATGTTGAGAACAGGGTTATTAACAGACTGCTGGCTTGAGCAAGAAGCCAAAGCCAGCAATGTTATTGCAAATAAGTGAAGTTTCATGTTCATTATTTGAAGATCATTTGTGCAAACTCACTCAGGTAGATACGCCAGTTGCGCCAGATATGACCACCATCGGTTTCACGATAGGTGTAAGGATAGCCCTTGCTGTCCAACCACTTGCGCAGGTCGGCATTCTGCTGATACAGGAAGTCGGTCTTACCGATAGCAATCCAATATAGTTTTGGTTTTGCAGCGAAGAGGGCAGCCATCTGCTGGTTGAACTCAGCGTTGGTGTTCATGCGATCAATCAGTGGAGTACGGTCGCCCCACTGGCCTACTGATACGGCTGCAGAGAACAGACCTACATAATCGAAGGTGGTAGGATAACGCTTAGAAATAGCGAATGAGTGGCCACCACCCATTGACAGACCGCAGATAGCGCGGTTAGCCTTGTTCTTAGCTACCTTGTAGTTCTTCTCGATAAAGTTCACAACATCCATGAAGCTCTCGTCCATAGAAGCAGCTGCCTGAGGCAGTTGAACGCCACCACCCATAGATGGCTGATACATGCCGAAATCCCACTCACCAGGAGCGGCAGCAGTGTTAGGATTACCATTGGTCATCACAACGAGCATAGGCTTTGCCTTACCCATAGCAATCAGGTTGTCCAAAATCTGGGCAGCACGACCCAACTCAGACCATGCGTTTTCGTCACCACCAGCACCATGTAACAAGTAGAGTACAGGATAGTTCTTGCCTTTATCATAACCAGCAGGTGTATAAACGGTCATACGACGGGTAAGTTTCAGCGTTGGACTTTCGTACCATACTTTAGAAAGGTTGCCATGAGGCACCTTATTTACACTGTAGAGGTCGCCCTTATCGCCCTTCTGATCACTGATGATAAAGATGCTGGTCCATGTAGCCACATCACGGTTCTGATAGATGTTGGATGGATCCAGCATACGCATACCGTTCACGATGAAACTGTATGAATAGAGCTCAGGCTCCAGCTTAGCGGTGGTGTAGCTCCAAACACCTAAAGAATCTTCTTTCATGCTTACTACGCCATCTACGCAATCACCTGTCAACTGAACAGTGATAGCCTTTGGTGCATGCAGGCGGAAAGTAACGGTGTTGTCAGCGTTAATCTCAGGAGATTTAACGACATTACGGCTGAACAGCGCTTGCTGTGCAAAGCCGGTAACGGCAAAGAATGCCAGAACAATGCTTAATAATGCTTTTTTCATGATAGTTATAAATATGATTAATTATTATTTGAATATTCTCGGAGCGAGGTCACGCAGGTTGTGCCTCCATACATGCCAGCTATGACCACCAGGCATTTCGCTGAACTCGTACTTGATACCCGCCTCGTCAAATAACTTGAGTGTTTCCTTGCAGTTGTTGTAAGCGATGTCCTCAGGGCCACCCTGGGTAAACACCAACTGCTTTACGTTGGCATTGATCTTGGCAGCATCCTTCTTCAAGTGGATGCGCTCTGCCTCATATTTATCTTTGTTGCCTGGGGCGAAAGAAGAACTGAGCACCCAAACATAGCTGAACATCTCAGGATGATAAAGTGCTGTCTCCATCGTCTCCATGCCACCCATTGACAAGCCTGCCATAGCACGATGGTCCTTGTCGGTCAGTACGCGGTAGTTGCTCTCGATAAAAGGAATGATGCTCTCCATCATGTCCTCAGCAAACACAGGTACTTCACCCTGGATATTGCCATCAGGCATGTCGATGCTGCCATTAGGCATCACTACAACCATAGGCACCATCTTACCCTCGGCGAGCAGGTTGTCGAGGATGAAGCCTGCATGACCAACACCTGGCCAAGAAGTGTCGTTGTCACCACCACCATGTACCAAATACAATACTGGAAGTTTGTCGGCACTCTTCTCATAACCAGCTGGTGTCCATACGTGCATACGACGCATTTCTTTCAGTGTTTTGGAGTAATACCAACGCTGAGCTACAGCACCATGAGGCACATCTTTATTGGCAAAGAATGCATTGACATCAGTGGTCACCACAGCCAGTGCCCTGGCATTAGCAACGCCACTATCTTTGGAATCCTGCACGGTAACGCCATCCACCACGAAGTTATAACGATACACACCGTCTTTCACACCAGGGATGGTAGCAGACCAAACGCCTACATCGTTCTTCACCACATTCACGGGTTGACCGTAAGGAGCACATTCAGCACTAATCCTTACTTCCTTGGCATTTGGTGCGTAAATACTAAAGGTAACATCTCCTTTTGGAGAAACTCTGACAGACTGCAATGTGTCATTAGGAGTAGGAGTGCGGCGGAACTGTGCCGCAACAGGCAATGTGACTGCTACAACCACTGCCATCAAGAAGATCTTCGTAAAATTCATTATAAAAGGTATTAAATTTATATCCTAAAATGCAAATGTACTACTTTGCTTTGAAATGTGAAAGTATTCAGCTTAAAAATTAAAAAACAAACGAGAGTTGCCCGTCGCCCAGTAAGTTATAGCTCATGCGATGGAAAGGTGTCACTCCCAATTCCTTAATGGCCTCCCGGTGTGCTTTGGTGGGGTAGCCCTTGTTATGGCGCCAATCGTACCCTGGGTATTGGGCGTCGAGCTCGTTCATATAGTCATCTCGATAAGTCTTTGCCAAAATAGACGCAGCGGCAATGCTCAGGTATTTGCCGTCGCCTTTGACCACGGTTTGGTAGGGGATGTTACTATATGGTTTAAAGCGATTGCCATCTACAATGATGTGCAAGGGTTGAAGCTTGAGCTGTTCCAAAGCTCGATGCATGGCCAGTATCGAAGCATTGAGAATGTTTATCTTGTCAATTTCCTGAGGGGTGACTATGCCTACAGCCCAAGCCAGTGCGTCCCTCTCAATAATGGGGCGCAACAAGTAGCGTTGGTGCTCGGTGAGTTGTTTGGAGTCATTCAGTAGGTCATTTTGATAATCATTGGGTAAGATAACTGCAGCAGCATAGACAGAACCTGCCAAGCAACCCCTGCCTGCTTCGTCACAGCCTGCTTCTATGGTGTCTTTTAGATAAGGTAATAACATAAAACTATAGCATATTCTAATAATGGGAATAGTAAATTACTTTTTTTTCTCCAAAATTAGGGAATATTGCTGAATTACAAAAGCCTGTTGATAAGTTTTTCTTCTTATTTGTTTTGATTTCTCATATTATTGTCGTAACTTTGAACCCAAATAGTGATTTTTAAATTCTTATTTATACACTTTATTATTTATGGCAAACAGAAGAGAATTTCTGAAGAGTGCGTCTTTCATGACGCTGGGTGCTTTGGCAGCTTCTAAGATGAGCGCTGCTAACGGCATGAATGGTGTTGACGGCATTTCTGCTGCTACAGCACAGGCTCCTATGGCTGGCACCAACCTTGGTTTCCAGGCTTATTCTCTCGGCGGTGAGTTGCTGAACAATCCAGCTGACGCACTGAAGAAGATGAAGGGCTATGGTTATGACCAGGTGGAGTTGGCTTTCTACGGCTTTGATGACAAAGCTGGTCATGGTCAGTTTACCAGTTGGGGTGGCGGTAGCAATCCTACATCAGCTGCTGACTTCAAGAAAATGGCTGATGACGCTGGTATCAAGATTGTCAGTTCACACATGACTCCAACCTTGGATCGTGGTGCAAAGTACGACAAGAGTACAGAGACTAAGATTCTGGATTTCTGGAAGAAGATTATTCCAGATCACAAGATGTTCGGTGTTGAGTACATTGTTCAGCCAAGTCTGCCTACTATCAACAACCTGGAAGACGCACAGAATGTAGCTGACATCTTCAATAAGGTGGGTGCTTTGCTGAAGGAGAATGGTATCAAGTTCGGTTACCACAACCACAGTAACGAGTTCAACAAGGTGGTTCCTGGTGGCGAGGCTGTAACTCCTTATTATCAGCGTGCTTTCCGTCGTCCTGGTGATACTTCTCCAGAACCAAAGACCATCGAGGAAGTATTCATCGAGGGTACTGAAAAGCAGAATGTGCTGTTCGAGCTCGACTGCTACTGGACTGTAATGGGTCAGCAGGATCCTCTTGTTTGGATTAACAAGTACAAAGATCGTATCCAGCTGTTGCACATCAAGGACTTCATCGTTATCGGTGCTTCTGGTGCTATGAACTTTGAGAATATCTTCCACGATTTCTATGCAAACGGTCATCGCAACTGGTTCGTAGAGATTGAAGATATCAATAGTGGCAAACAGCTTGAGCGTGCTGAGGCCAGTGCAAAATGGCTGAAGAGCAAAGGCTTTGTAAAATAAGAATTATACATTGGGTTAAAAACTATAAGTCAGAGCTGGCTGTGAAGCCGGCTCTGTTCTTTTTATGCTCTTTTTGAGGCAAAATCTATGATTTTTAGAAAATTTAATCGGACAAATGGATATAATCTCATTGAAAAACACTAATTTTACAGCCAAATACACTAAATTTTATAAAATTATGGTAAATAGAAGAGATTTTCTGAAGAGCGCTTCAATGTTGTCATTGGGTGCTTTAGCTGCTTGCAACGCTAAGGGTGCTGAAGCAGCAGGGGCTGTTGAGGCAAACAACCCAAACAAGTACTTTGGTTTGCAAATCTACACTTTAGGTAACGAGTTGTATGCTGGTAATCTGGCAGACAACCTCAAGAAGCTGCAGAGCTTCGGTATCAAGTATCTGGAGTTGGCTGGTTACGATGTTAATACCAACAAGGTGGGTGGTGTTGACTTCAGCGAGTTCAAGAAGATGGCTAACGATGCTGGTTTGGAGATCCCAAGTTCACACGTTAATGCTCCTGGTTTGTTCTCTGGTGTTGCTGGTCGTGAGAGTCGCGATGGTAGCGATGGTCAGTTCAACCGTTCTTTGATTGACAAGGTAGCTGAGTCATTCAAGAAGGTAGCTGATGATCATGCTGCTCAGGGTATCGAGTATGTTGTTCACCCAATGATGGCTTACTTGAACACAGAGGATGACGTGAAGGCTTTTGCAGAGATGCTGAACAAGAGTGGTGAGATATTCAAAGCAGCTGGTATCAAGTTTGGTTACCATCATCACAACATGGAGTTTGCTCGCATGGTTCCTGGTGTAGCTGGTTTCCGTCTGCCTACCGTGTTGACTCCGCTGACAGCTGCTGATGGTCCTATGATCATGGATCTGCTGATGGACAACACCGATCCTTCAAACGTTATCTATGAGATGGATACTTATTGGACCGTTATGGGCCAGCAGGATCCTGTGGTTTGGTTGAAGAAGCGTGCTGACCGCATCAAGTTGATGCACGTGAAGGACTTCGTGGTACTGGGTGATTCTGGTGCTATGAACTTCAAGAACATCTTCGAGCAGTTCTATGCTAACGGCAACAAGTATCTGTTCTGCGAGATCGAGGATATCGATAGCGGCAAGCAGATGGAGCGTGTTGAGGCTTCAATGAAGTTCATCAATGCTCAGCCTTGGGTGAAATAATTTTAGACAATCTTTGAAGGCATGACCTCAAGGCCATGCCTTCTTTATATTTATACCTTATATAATTATTACAGAAATGATCAATAGAAGAGATTTCTTAAAGAGCGCTTCTCTCCTGTCATTAGGCGCTTTGGCAGCATGTAACGCAAAGGAAGCTACACCAGCTGCTCCAGTAGAGAACAAGAACAAGGGTTTGGGTCTGCAGATTTACACACTGGGTCCGGAGCTGACTCAGGGCGACTTGGCAGCTAATTTGAAGCGCATCCGTGAGATGGGCATCAAGAACCTCGAGTTGGCAGGTTACAGCGCAGATCAGCACAACATCAGTGGCGTTGCATTGGAAGACTTCAAGAAGGCTTGCGATGACAATGACCTGAAGATTGTGAGCTCTCATGTTACTCCTGGTGTATTGATGGGTGGCATGTTCCAGCGTCCTGGTGCTCCTGCACAGAAGCCTAAGACCTTGAAGGAAATGGTGAACGACGTAAAGGAGTTCTGGAAGCCAGTAGTAGAAGACCACGCTAAGTTGGGTTGCGAGTACCTGGTACAGCCAATGATGCCTCCTAGAACTGTTAACAATATTGAGGATGCAAAGGACTTTGCTAACCTGCTGAACGTATCAGGTGAGGTAGTAAAGGCTGGTGGTATCCAGTTCGGTTATCACAACCACAACATGGAGATGGCTAAGGTAACAGCTGACAGCCAGGCTGCTGTGCTGGGTGACTTGTTCTCTGGCATGGGTATGCAGGGTGCTCAGATTATTGAAGATGTTTACATGGACAACACCGATCCTGCAAACGTAATTTTTGAGCTGGATGTTTACTGGACCGTTATGGGCCAGCAGGATCCTGTGACTTGGTTGACCAGACGTGCTGACCGCATCAAGATGTTGCACATCAAGGACTTCATGGTACTGGGTGAGTCTGGCGCTATGAACTTCAAGAACATCTTCGAGAAGTTCTATGCTAATGGCAACAAGTACTTCTTCATTGAGATTGAGGATACCAACAGCGGCAAGCAGTTCGAGCGTCTGGAAGCTTCTGCTAAGTTCTTGAACATGTCTGACTTTGTGAAATAATGGCAAAGAAAGCTCTTTTAATGATTTTGGATGGTTGGGGTATTGGCGATCGTCAGAAAGACGACGTGATTTCTTGTACCCCAACCCCTTATTGGGACTCTCTGTTAGCTAACTACCCTAACTCTCAGCTCCAGGCATCTGGCGAGAATGTGGGTCTGCCTGACGGACAGATGGGTAACTCAGAGGTAGGTCACCTGAATATCGGTGCTGGTCGCATTGTTTATCAGGACTTGGTAAAGATCAACCGTGCCTGCAAGGATGGCAGCATCATGAAGAACAAGGAAATCATCGCTGCTTACAGCTATGCTAAGGAAAAAGGCGTTGGTCTGCATATCATGGGTCTGACCAGCAACGGTGGTGTACATAGTTCTTTGGATCATCTGTTCAAGCTATGCGACATTGCTAAGGAATATGGCTTGGAAGGCCGTACCTTCATTCACTGTCTCATGGATGGTCGTGATACCGATCCTCGTAGTGGTAAGGGCTTCATCGAAGAAGTTGAGGCTCACTGTAAGCAGAGTGCCGGAGTGGTGGCATCTATCATTGGCCGCTTCTATACGATGGATCGCGACAAGCGTTGGGAACGTGTGAAGGTGGGTTATGACCAGCTGGTACACGGCGAAGGCAAACAGAGCGATAATATGGTTCGCGCTATGCAGGAGTCATACGACGAGGGTGTAACTGACGAGTTCATCAAGCCTATCGTCAATAGCACCGTGGATGGTCGCGTGAAGGAAGGTGATGTGTTCATCTTCTTCAACTACCGTAATGACCGTGCTAAGGAAATCACTACCGTATTGACACAACAAGATATGCCTGAGCAGGGCATGCACACCATTAAGGACTTACAGTTTTACTGCATGACTCCTTATGATGCATCCTTCAAGGGTGTTCATATCCTGTTCGACAAGGAGAATGTGGAAAATACGCTGGGTGAATATCTGTCAAACAACGGCAAGAAGCAGTTGCACATTGCCGAGACAGAGAAGTATGCTCACGTTACCTTCTTCTTCAACGGTGGTCGTGAGGCTCCTTATCCTAACGAAGATCGCATCCTGGTACCTTCTCCTAAGGTGGCTACCTACGATTTGAAGCCTGAGATGAGTGCTTACGAGGTGAAAGATAAGCTGGTAGCAGCAATCAACACCCAGCAGTACGACTTCATCGTGGTGAACTATGCCAATGGTGATATGGTAGGCCATACAGGTATCTATCCTGCTATTGAGAAGGCTGTTGTGGCTATCGATAATTGTGTAAAGGAAACTGTTGAGGCTGCTAAGTCCAATGACTATGAGGTAATTATCATCGCCGATCATGGTAATGCCGACCATGCCCTCAATGAAGATGGTACGCCTAATACGGCTCACTCTTTGAATCCTGTGCCTTTCGTTTATGTTACTGCTAACAAGAACGCGAAGGTGGAGAACGGTGTGTTGGCCGATGTGGCTCCTTCTATCCTGCATATCATGGGTATGCCTCAGCCAGCTGAGATGACTGGTAACGACCTGATTAAGTAATTTTGCTCCTCCCCTGTTTAGGGGAGGTGCCCATTTGGGCAGAGGGGTATGTATCAGATAGGTGATGTACTGATAAGCGACGAAGTGCTGACTGAGCGCTTTGTCTGCGACTTGGAAAAATGTATGGGTGCCTGCTGCATCGAAGGTGATGCAGGGGCACCTGTTGATTTGGATGAGATCATGCAAATCGAAGAGGTGTTGCCCGTCATCTGGGACCAACTCTCTATCCCCGCGCGCAAGGTCATCAACAAACAAGGTGTGGCTTATACCGACCCAGAAGGTCAGTTGGTCACCTCTATCGTAAACAACAAAGACTGCGTCTTTACCTGTTACGATGAGAAAGGTTGTTGCTTTTGTGCCTTGGAGAAAGCCTATCGTGAGGGCAAGACGAAGTTTTACAAACCGCTTTCGTGTCACCTCTATCCCATTCGCCACAAGAGGGTAGGCGATTTGGATGCTTTAAACTATCATCAGTGGGAGGTGTGCAAGGCAGCAGTACTCTTAGGACAAAAGAATGATGTACGAGTCTATGAGTTTCTAAAAGAGCCACTCATCCGTAAATTTGGTGAGGCCTGGTATCAGGAACTGACGGAGGCCGTCGAGGAACTGAAGAGGCGAAAGTACATCGAATAAAAAAGAAACGCTCTGGTAAACGAGAAATAACGTTTTAACCAGAGCGTTTTGCTTTTCTTTTATGTAAGGTGTGGAAAGCCTTTATGCATCAATGTTAGCGTAGGTAGCGTTCTTCTCGATGAACTCGCGACGTGGACCTACATCCTCACCCATCAACATAGAGAAGATATAGTCGGCCTCCGTAGCGTTGGTCAAATCTACCTGCTTTAACATACGGTTCTCAGGGTTCATGGTGGTTTCCCACAGCTGTTCAGGATTCATCTCACCCAAACCTTTGTAGCGCTGAGTATGGATAGCACCTTCCTGTCCGCCACCATAGGTATCGATGAAACGCTGACGCTGTTGGTCGGTCCAGCAATATTCCTTCACCTTACCCTTGGTGCAGAGGTAGAGTGGAGGAGTAGCGATATACAGATAGCCACGCTCAATCACCTCTGGCATATAGCGGTAGAAGAATGTCATCACCAGGGTGTCGATGTGCGAACCATCGACGTCGGCATCGGTCATGATAATCACCTTCTTATAGCGGATCTTGTCTAAGTTGGCCACCTTGCTGTCCTCGCCATCCACACCGAAGCGAATGCCCAAGGCCTGTATGATGTTGTTCACCTCATCGCTCTCGAAAGCCTTGTGCCACTGTGCCTTCTCCACGTTCAGGATCTTACCACGCAGAGGCAGGATAGCTTGGAAGGTACGATTGCGACCTTGCTTAGCTGAACCACCTGCAGAGTCACCCTCCACCAGGAACAACTCTGATTCGTCTGGATCCTTGCTGGAGCAGTCGGCCAACTTACCAGGCATGCCACCACCACTCATCGGCGACTTACGTTGCACGGTTTCACGAGCTTTGCGAGCAGCTACGCGAGCTTGAGCGGCCAGTATCACCTTGTCCACAATCACCTTCGACTCCTTCGGATGCTCCTCCAGATAGATAGAGAATGCCTCGCCCACTGCTTGCTCAACGGCGCCAGATACCTCGCTGTTACCCAACTTCGTCTTGGTCTGTCCCTCAAACTGAGGCTCAGCCACCTTGATAGAGATAACAGCTGTCAAACCCTCGCGGAAGTCCTCGCCATCAATCTCCACCTTTGCCTTCTCCAACATCTTGTTGTCCTCGGCATATTTCTTCAAGGTACGTGTCAGTGCACGACGGAAGCCCGTCAGGTGCGTACCACCCTCTATGGTATTGATGTTGTTTACGTATGAGTGCAGGTTCTCGCTGAAGCCCGTGTTGTACATTACGGCCACCTCAATAGGAATACCTTGCTTTTCGGTGTTGATATAGATGACATCGTTGAACAGATGCACACGTGATGAGTCGATGTAACGCACAAACTCCTTCAAGCCTTCTACAGAATGGAACACATCATGACGAATGTTACCCTCTTCGTCCTTACGCATGTCGGTCAGCTCGATGGTGATGCCGGCATTCAGGAAAGCCAACTCACGCATACGGTTAGCCACACGGTCGTAGTTGAACACCGTCTCGGTAAATATGCTGTCATCTGGCCAGAACTGCTGACGGGTACCTGTCTTGTCGCTTACACCAATCTCCTTGACGTCATACAACGGCTTGCCGTAGGCATATTCCTGCTGATAGATTTTGCCATTGCGATACACCTGCGAGATCATCTTCTTCGAAAGGGCGTTAACGCACGATACACCCACTCCATGCAAACCACCAGATACCTTGTAGGAACCCTTGTCGAACTTACCACCGGCATGCAGCACTGTCATCACCACCTCCAAAGCTGATTTGTGTTCCTTCTCGTGCATATCTACAGGGATACCACGGCCATTGTCCTGCACAGTCACTGAGTTGTCTTCGTTGATGATTACCTCAATCTTGTCGCAGAAGCCAGCCAGGGCCTCGTCGATAGAGTTATCCACCACCTCGTTAATCAAATGATGCAGGCCATTGAAACTGATATCGCCTATGTACATGGCGGGACGTTTGCGCACTGCTTCCAGACCTTCCAGCACCTGGATGTTTTGGGCGGAATATTCAGCCTCGCCTAAGATTTTCTCTTCTTCTGTCATAAATTTTCCGAATTCTTTTTGTGTGTTGCTGAAAGTTTGTTTAATGCTTTCAGCATTAATGGCTACAAAATTAGAAAAAAAAGCGCAAATAGCCAAATTTTTACAGGTGTTTTCCGCTTACTTTTAGACAATAAAAATACAGGCTGAGTCTTAACAACTCAACCTGTTTATAAGGTATTCAAGCAAAGCTTTAAACAAAGCCTTTCTTACGCCAGCTTGTTGATGTATTTAGCCAGCTTTGACTTCAGGTTACTAGCCTTGTTCTTGTGGATTACATTGGTCTTTGCCAACTTGTCCAGCAACTTGGTTACGCCTGGCAACATGGCAGCTGCCTCTTCCTTGTTAGTGGTTGCACGAAGCTTGCGAACAGCGTTTCTCATGGTCTTGCCATAATACCTGTTGTGCAGTCTTCTTTTCTCTGCTTGTCTGATTCTTTTCAGTGCTGATTTATGATTTGCCATCTCGACTAATCTTTTAAATTGTTATTTTACTATTTTTCTTATTTTTTGTAGCCCATAGCAGAGTCGAACTGCTCTTTAGAGAATGAAAATCTCTCGTCCTAGCCGATAGACGAATGGGCCTCCGTCAATTTTTGCCGTTAAGCGGATGCAAAGGTAGGTACTATTTTTGAATTGACAAAACATTCTATGAAAAAAAATCTCTTTTTTTGCTTTTCTTTGGATTTAGATGTAGTATCTTTGCAACTAAAGAGTTATTTCAATATGTTACAGCGCACTAAAGGCATTGTTATCCATACCTTCAAGATAAAGGACAACCAACTCATTGCGGTGCTTTACACCCAGCAATGGGGCAGGGTTTCTTACATCACTTCCATCCCCAAGACGCATAAGTCAGGTGCCAAACACTTGCTCTTGCAGCCCTTGGCCGAGGTGGAGGTAGAGGCTGATATGAAACCTACTGTGCAGCTCTTCAGGGTGAAGTCGGTGCAGACAGTGCAACCATTGACTAGCATCCCTTATCATCCCATCAAGTCTGTCATTGCCCTCTTTTTGCAGGAGTTTCTTTATCGTGCCATTCGTGAGGAAGGGCAACCCAACGAGTCGCTTTATGCCTATTTGTCTTATTCAGTGCGTTGGCTTGATATGGCGGAGCACAATTATGCCAATTTCCATTTGGTGTTTCTCATGCGCATTTCCCGCTTCTTGGGATTGCAACCCAATGTTGAAAACTATTACGATGGTTGTTGGTTCGATATGCTCAATGCCTCGTTCGTGTCATCCAAACCACAGGCCCATGCCTATTTCGTGGCTCCCGAAGAGTGCCGTCATTTAGTCAACCTCGTGCGTCTTAATTTTGTCACCATGCACCTTTTCAAGATGAACCGCCAAGAGCGTCTGCGTCTCCTAACCCTCATCAACGACTACTATCGTTTGCACTTGCCCGACTTTCCTGAGCTCAATTCCCTACAGGTCTTGAAGGAAGTCTTCGACTAATTCATCCCCCTTGCTTGGTAAATCATTTCCTTCGCCTTGTTGATTTCCTGCAACTTCTTTGTTGCAGCTTCTTTCACATCTTCTCCCAAGTTTGACACCTTGTCGGGATGATGTTGAATCACCATCTTGCGGTAAGCCTTGCGTACCTCCTCGTCTGTGGCATCAGGACTAACACCCAGCACTTTGTAGGCATCCTCCAATGTCGAGCCACCCAATGACAGCATCTGGTCGACGAGCGAAGCACTAAGCCCTAGGTTGATGGTAATTTCTCGCAGTGCCTCCACCTCCTTTTGGTGTACCTTGCCATCGGCCTTGGCTATCTGTGCCAAGAAGGCCACCAATTGTATGCGTTGCTCCTCAGGCATGGCAAATGCCATTTCCGAACAAGCTTGACGAATTTGTTGTTGCCAAGCCGTCTCACCCTGTTGTTTCTTGTAGTCAAACAATCGAAGCAGGATGTTGTTGCCTTCGGTAGCTGCAGTTGCTCCAAAAGAGTCGCGCAACCACTTGCGCACCAGTTCCATTTCCGAGTGCATAATTTTGCTGTCTGCGTGAATCATGTGAGCCGCCAGCACCATCAGCGAGAAGAGGAAGTCATTCCTTGCACCCGTATTCACTTGTTGTCCGTAACCACCATTGCGAGTGCCATAGTCCCATTGTCCGTCCATATCCTCCTCCACATAACCTTGCTGTGCCTTCTCTGTGAAGGCATCAAACACCGAGCCAAGCACAAACCCCGCTATTGCACCCAATATGCTACCCGTATTGATGAAGCCAAACAAGCCTCCTATCCATTTTCCAAATGCCATAACGTCAAATAAAATGATCAATTTTATGTTATGGTGCAAAGATACTACTTTATTTTAAATTCTGACAAGATAATTTGTTCTCCACTTGTTTTTCTCTATCTTTGCAATTAGTTAAGTGGACAATGAAACAGGAGAATAAGGACGAAAACGGGAACCCTCAATTAATAATCTACCCCTCGAGATATGAAAATAGATGAATTTAGAAATAAAATGTGTATCCCTGCCGATGCGAGCAAGGATTACATTATGAAGACTTTTGAGGAAATAGCAGACGTACTTAAGAATGAATGTGTGATTAAATATGGGAAAGAGGAATACCGTATTCTTGATTTTGAGTTCTATTTCTTCAATAAAAATCATCAAGATATTTCAGTTCATCCAAGAAACTCAAAAGCTTTAAGTTGGTACATCAATGAATTCGGTGGAATTGATTTAAATTTTGAGAGTAGCATTAAAAGGGAGATGGTAGAAAAAGGCAAGACATGGTCTTTCAAATACAATCTTACTAATAATTCATACTATGGTGGAATACTTATCCGTCAGATACAGAAACTGTCTGGTGATAAAAAAATATTTGATGGTCCACTCAAAGTTGCCGAACTATTCCGTATTCTTGATGCTACTAATCAATGCCAGGACAACCCAGTTTTAGAGATGAAATCTTTAGATAAAAAGGCCTTCATTAAAGGGAAAAGGCATAACCTGTTAGGTAGCTATAAAAATAAGGAGGACAAATATAAAGCAAAAGCTGATTATAACATTAAAGAATGGTTCATTAAAGTATCCGAATCCCAAAAACGGGAAATAGAGGATAGCTTTGCGTCTTTCGTTGAAAGTGAAGAATACCATTTTTGCTGTAAATGATGGAGTTACCTGTCTGCTTGAATGTTCCAAGTACAGCAATTCAACGCTCCACCTTCTCGAACAATATTGTCGCAATCCCATATCGGATGACATTCACATTTAGGAAATGCCTCTGCTATCTGCTTGAATGCAATCTCTGCGAGCTTGTCTTCAAGCATAGGGATAAAGAGATGCTGGTCAACATGTAAGAAGTTGATATAAGCCCAACTTTTATCTGTGTTAGTGTCATAATGAAGTTCGGAAATATCGAAATGAGGTTTTAGTGCAGAAATGAGTTTCTTTCGTAAGGCTTTGTCAAAATCACAATAATTATTGAGCAACACACAACCATCACCCATGTATCTCACCATCCCATCTGCATGACCATACTCATCATAGTAATCTTCTGGTATCAAAATGATTTCTGTCTCCAATAATTTACTTAGCTTGTCAATGAGTATGTTATGATTATAATTTGAATTCTCCCTATAAATCTTGTCTGTCATAATCACCTTGTCACCACAACTAATGACATTACCTCCATCAATAATGATGTCGGAATAGATGACATGTATACCAAGTTCTTGGAGGATGGAGGATGTGTCAGGCTTGTATTCAGGGTTGTCTTTTAGATAGTTAGGACTGTAGTTGAATCTGACAAACTTCTCTTTGTTTACTTGAACGGGCATATAGTCGCGAGCCCAAATGTGATACGGAGAAGAAGTGAAAGGTAAAAACCCCCATTCAATCTCTTTGTTATGCATGATTTCTAACAGATGCTTTGTCGCATTTACATAAGCATGAAAAGTCATTCCTTTTGCAAGTAAAACTTTATTAGTTTCAAAATTAGTAATCATAATATTTTATTTATTGATATTTAAATGTTTACGTTTTCTGTAAAGGTATGAAGAGATGCTCGTTCCTTCAAACTTTTTATGTTAAAAGGCGGTTAAAGTTTTCGAAGGAGTTATTATAATTATATCATGGGAAAACTATCAAAAATAAACCATTACTTGTTTCTAAATCGTTTAGCGGTAGCTGGCAGGCCGTTTAACGGTAGTAAGCGGGTGGCTTAACGGTACTAAGCTCTGAAATTTTCTAGAGAATTTTGCCGTTTACTAGTAGTAAAGGAATCGCGAGCCCGTAGCAAGCCATTTAATTCTCTAGAGAATTATAGAGCGTGCTACGTTCTCGCAAACGACGAGAACCGTTCTCGTTGACGACGAGATACGTCCTCGTTTTTTCTCCCTAGTTACAAAAAAATATTTTCCTAGTTACTAAAAAAGTTTTTCCTAACGTTGCAACAGATCAAGAGAAATATAGGACACTAAAAAGTAAAGAAAAAGTTTTTGCAAAAAAATCTTCACTCTTCACTTTTAGAGTATAATCTACTGGTATTTATACAATTAAAGGAGTGAAGAGTCTTTCCAACCCTTCACTAATCCTTCACCACCCTTCACCTTAAAGGTTATTTTGCCACGATAAGTGAAGAGAGTGAAGGGTCGGTGAAGAGTTGACGGCACTCTTCACTGCTATAATACTCTAAATGATAATGTGTTACAACCAAATAGTGAAGAGTGAAGGGTGAAATCAAAATTCATTTTATTTTTATTATAAAATGTAGTTGTCAAATCTCAGCATGGAAGATTAGTGAAGAAATAAATATGGAAGGTTATTTGGCTTGGGTAAAGAAAAAAAGTGTATCTTTGCAGTCGAATTACTATTATATATTAACAAGGTGGATGGATTTGCATTGCTTGCAACCACACTAAAAAATGCTAAAATATTATGGGATACTTATTTACATCTGAATCGGTGTCGGAAGGACACCCAGACAAAGTGGCGGATCAGATATCTGACGCCATCCTTGACAAACTTCTTGCTTACGACCCTCAATCAAAAGTGGCTTGCGAAACGTTGGTGACTACCGGACAGGTAGTGCTGGCTGGTGAGGTAAAGACCAAGGCATATATCGATATGCCGTTGGTGGCTCGCCAAGTGATCAAGCGCATTGGATATACCAAAGGGGAGTATATGTTTGAAAGCAACTCATGCGGTGTGCTGAGTGCCATTCATGAACAGAGTCCTGATATTAATCGTGGTGTGGAGCGTGAAGACCCTATGAATCAGGGCGCTGGCGACCAAGGCATGATGTTTGGCTATGCTACCAACGAGACAGAAAACTATATGCCGTTGTCACTGGATCTGGCTCATCGCATACTGAGAGTGCTGGCCGAGATACGTCGCGAAGGCAAGGTAATGACCTACCTCAGACCTGATGCCAAAAGTCAGGTGACCATTGAGTACGACGACAATGGACAACCAGTACGCATAGACACTATCGTAGTTTCGACCCAGCACGATGACTTTATACAACCTGTTGACGATAGCAAAGAGGCTGAGGAGAAGGCTGACGAGGAGATGCTGGCCATCATCCGCAATGATGTGAAGCAAGTGCTGATGCCTCGTGTGTTGGCTACCATCAAGGCCGAGCATGTAAGAAAGCTCTTTAATGATGATATTACCTTCCACGTGAATCCTACGGGCAAGTTCGTGATTGGTGGTCCACATGGAGATACAGGTCTCACAGGTCGAAAGATTATCGTGGATACCTATGGCGGCAAGGGTGCTCATGGTGGTGGTGCCTTTTCTGGCAAAGACCCCAGTAAGGTGGACAGAAGTGCGGCTTATGCGGCACGACACATCGCCAAGAACTTGGTGGCCGCTGGTGTGAGTGATGAGGTATTGGTTCAGGTGTCGTATGCCATCGGTGTGGCAGAGCCAGTGAGCATCTATGTGAATACCTACGGACGCAGTCATGTGAAGATGAGCGATGGTGAGATAGCCAAGGTGGTGGGGCGCTTGTTCGACCTCAGGCCCAAGGCAATAGAAGACCGACTGAAGTTGCGTAACCCCATCTATGAGGAGACAGCTGCTTATGGACACATGGGACGCGAGCCACAGACGGTGGTGAAGCATTTCCGCTCAATTTATGAGGGCGACAAAGATGTGGAGGTAGAGCTGTTTACATGGGAGAAGCTGGATTATGTTGAAAAGGTAAAGCATGCCTTCGGTATTTAATTTCACGCATGTGTATGAGGCCTATGCCTTCATGCAGGACGAGGCTTTCAGTTGGGTGGATTGTGCCCAGGTGGAGGGTACCGACTGCTATTGCGATACTGAGGCCGAGAAACAACTGAAGGAGCTGATGGCTCAACAACCATTGAAGGATGTTCATTGGATTGATTCTGGCGACTATCACTATTTGAGCAAGTTGTGGACAGATTGTATAGAGGTGCCGTTTACCTTGGTGGTGCTCGACCATCATCCTGATATGCAACGTCCTATGTTTGGTGAACTGCTTTCGTGTGGCAGTTGGGTAAGGGTAGCACTCGAACAGAACCCAATGCTGAAACAGGTATGGCTCATTGGGGTGGATGACAAGCTGATAGGGGAAACAACGGACTTTGGTGACAAGGTGAAGGTGGTGAGCGAGAGCAATTTGTTGCATAGGTCGTTGGATGAAGTCATTGGAGAAATTCAGAAAGGCTATCCTGTATATCTATCCATAGACAAGGATGTGATGAGTCCTAATGAATGTACCACCAACTGGGATCAAGGCTCCATGAGTTGGCGACAACTGGAAATCTTACTGAAGCAGTTGGCGAAGTACGAAGTGCTGGGCATTGACATTTGTGGGGAGGAGCCTAAGATACTCACTGAGTGTTGCTATGGGCAGGATGCCAAGTTCAATGCCAAATTTAACGAAGGTCTTTATAATCTAATAAAGGAGATATTTTAATGTTCAATCAGATTAAGGCGGTGGCTGTTTATTGTGCCTCCAGCACACAAGTGAAACAAGCCTATATAGAGGATGCTGCTAAGTTGGGTGAGTTATTCGCTAAGCACGGTGTAACCTTGGTGTATGGTGGTGGTGCCGTAGGTTTGATGGGTGCCATTTGTGATGCCGTGAAAGCACATGGAGGCAAGGCCATAGGTGTGATACCCCGTTTTATGGTGGAAAAAGGATGGTTGCGTCCAGGACTTGACGAAGTGATTGAGGTGGAGACGATGGCTGAACGCAAGCGCATCATGGCAGAGATAACAGATGCTGCTATTGCCCTTCCAGGTGGGGTAGGTACTTTCGACGAACTGATGGACATTGTGGCGCTCAAGAAGCTGGGACTTTATCTCAAGCCAGTGGTGATTGTCAATACGCAAAATTATTACCAACCTTTGGCAACTTTGCTGGAACGATCAGTTACTGAGCATTTTCAGGATGAGAAATTCCGCCATGTATGGAGAATGGCCAATACACCAGAGGAGGCCATGGACTTCGTTTTCTCTGAACCTTACTGGACAGAAGATGTGATTGTGAATGCTGCTTTATGATAGGGGAACCGATAACATATCAGTTGAAGTCGGATGATGTCGTGACAATCACTTTGATTATCTGTGCATTTCTGGTGACAGCTGCATTGGTGATGATAGGCAAGCCTTGGCTGCGAAAGATAGCGCAATTGCCCTTGTTTAATTTCCGTCAGAATGATTTGATGGTGACTGAAACACCTGGTGGCATTCAGCCTTTCTTGGTGTTTCAGATGGGATTGGCTATAAGTCTCCTGTTACTTGACATCTCCTTTCGCATGGTTCCGGATATAACCGAACGGCCTTTACCCTCGTTGGTTATACTGGTCTATTTTTTTATTCTTGCAGCTATTTTTTTAGCGTTCCGCTGGTTGCTTTATAAGTTTGTGCTTTGGATGTTTGTTCAGCCAGCTCAGATACCACTTATCATGGAGGCATGGACCAACTCAGTTTGTTTGGAAGGAGTGTTGTTGTTGCCATTCTTAATGATTGATATATATTACAACGTTCCCTTTGTTTTGTTTGTTATAGGTTTGTCTGTAGTATCGTTTTTACCGCGTTTTTGGTACTTTTATTGGCTAAAAAAACTTTTTTGCCTGAATTTGTATGGCAGTTTGCTAATATTTTTGTACTTTTGTGCGCTCGAATTCGTTCCTCTGCTTTTTATAATCTTTGGAACGAGTAATTTGAACCGATATTTACTATTTTAATTTTATTATTAGTTTTTAAGTCGCTTTGGAAATGAAGAAGTTATTAGTTTCTCAACCCAAGCCAGCTACGGATAAGTCACCGTATTACGATATCGCGGCAAAATATGGTATTGAGATTGAATTTAAACCATTCATCAAGGTAGAAAGATTGTCTGCTAAGGATTTCCGTGCGCAGAAGATTAACATCTTAGATCACACTGCCATCATCTTTACCTCCCGTCATGGTATCGACCATTTCTTTCATTTGTGTGAAGACATGCGCATTGTCATTCCTGAGACAATGAAGTATTTCTGTGTAGCTGAGAAGATTGCTCTCTATATACAGAAGTACGTGCAGTATCGCAAGCGTAAGGTGTTCTATGGTGCTACCGGCAAGTTTGAGGATCTGCTTCCTGCTATCGTGAAGCATAAGAACGAGAAATATTTCATTCCAATGTCTGATGTGCACAACGATGACATCAAGAACATGCTTGATGCTGTAAAGATTCAGCATACTGAGGGTGTGATGTATCGTACCATCAGCAATGACTTTACGCCAGAAGAAATTGCACAGTATGACGGATTTATCTTCTTCAGTCCGGCAGGAATAGCCTCTTTGAAAAAGAACGATCCTAACTTTGTGCAGGGTAAGGTGAAGATTGGCGCATTGGGCGCCACTACTGCTCAGGCAGTGAAGGATGCAGGTTTGCGACTTGATTTCCAGGCTCCAACGCCAGAAGCACCATCAATGACCGCTGCCCTTGAGAATTTTTTGAAGGATCATTCCTAAAACATAATATGTATGCCCAACACACTGAAGAAAGCCGAAAGGCTTGACCGGAAAAAGGTGATTGGGAAGATGTTCACAGGAGGGGCAGGTGCCCATTCGTTCACCGTCTTCCCTCTTCGTGTGGTGTACCTTACGGAGCCTGAGCTGAAGTCTCAGGCTTCTGTGCTTATTTCTGTGTCCAAGCGATACTTCAAACATGCTGTTGATCGCAACAGGGTGAAAAGACAGATACGTGAGGCTTACAGGCTGAACAAACATATCCTGTTGGAGATGTTGGCTATCCGTAATGAGAAGATGGCTGTGTCGTTCATTTACCTTACTGATGAGTTGATGCCTACTGACTTTATAGAGAAACGCATGAAGATGGCTTTGGAAAAGATGGTGGAGAAGCTGACAATAGAGCATCCTAACACTGTAGCTCATGAGAAAAGTGTTGTCTGAGATATTGCTGTTGCCCATCTATTTCTATCAAAGGTTCATCTCACCCATGATAGGTCCTTCGTGTAGGTTTACTCCCACCTGCTCGCAATATGCGGTGGAGGCTATCAAGAAACATGGTCCGTTGAAAGGGTTATATTTAGCTGTTAAAAGAATACTCAGATGTCATCCGTGGGGTGGCTCTGGTTATGACCCTGTCCCATGAATCAGCATGTATTAGACATTCATACCCATCATGAAGATGGGAAACCTGGAGAGGCCATTGTTTGCAAGATGCCTCACGATTTTGTTCCTACACCTGGCTATTGGTATTCTGTGGGCATACATCCTTGGGAAGTGTTGAATATCCATGGTAAAGAGCTGCTTGATCTGCATTCTTTAGCTCAGCACCATCAAGTGGTGGCCATTGGTGAGACGGGTTTCGACAGGATTAGACCGTTAAGTCAGTTTACACAGACTTTATTGTTTGGTAACCATTCAAATATCGCAGACGAAGTAGGTAAGCCCTTAATTATTCATATGGTGAAGGCTGCCGATTTGCTATTGGCCGAGAAGAAGAAGTTAAATCCTCAGGTGCCGTGGGTTATTCATGGATTTCGAGGGAAACCCCAGGAAGCTGAACAATTGTTGAAGGCTGGTCTGTATCTATCGTTTGGCGAACATTATAATGTGGAGACTTTACAGCTAACTCCGCTTGATCGTCTTTTTTTGGAAACTGATGAGGCTACCTGTGGCATAGGTTTCATATACAATAAGGTGGCGGCAGACCTTGGAATGGAGGTGGAAAGACTGAAAGAGGTGGTGAAAAAGAACATCGATTGCATCTTTTTTAATGGAGATAGTAGAATGTTCGGACAAAAGCAGTAATTTTGCAAACTGAAAATTAAGAAAAACAATATTCATCTGATGAAAAAGAACTTTGTTGAAGAATTGAAATGGCGTGGTATGTTGGCACAGATCATGCCAGGAACTGAAGAGCTGCTTCAGAAAGAGATGGTGACAGCTTACTTGGGTACTGACCCAACAGCGGATTCATTGCACATTGGTCACTTGTGTGGTATCATGATGCTCAGACATTTCCAGCGTTGTGGACACAAACCTATTATTTTGGTGGGTGGTGCTACTGGTATGATTGGCGACCCTTCGGGCAAGAGTCAGGAGAGAAACCTACTGGATGCAGAGACGTTGTATCATAACCAAGAGTGCATCAAGAAACAGGTGGCTAAGTTCCTTGACTTCGAGAGCAAAGAACCCAATGCTGCCGAGATGGTGAACAACTACGACTGGATGAAGGATTTCACCTTCCTGGATTTCGCTCGTGAGGTAGGCAAGCATATCACGGTCAACTATATGATGGCGAAGGATTCTGTGCAGAAACGTCTGAATGGCGAGGCCCGTGATGGTTTGTCGTTTACGGAATTTACCTATCAGTTGCTGCAAGGCTATGATTTCTTGCATCTCTATCAGACAAAAGGTTGTAAGTTGCAGTTGGGTGGTAACGACCAATGGGGCAATATTACTACTGGTACAGAGCTGATTCGCCGTACATTGGGAATTGAAAATGAAGCTTATGCACTGACTTGTCCGCTGATCACCAAGGCTGATGGCAAGAAGTTTGGCAAGACGGAAAGTGGTAACATCTGGCTTGACCCCAAGCGCACCACTCCTTATAAGTTCTATCAGTTCTGGCTGAACGTAAGTGATGAGGATGCTGAAAAGTATATCAAGATATTCACCAGCTTGGAGAAGGAAACCATTGATGCTTTGGTAGCCGAACATCAGCAAGACCCTGGACAGCGTGTGTTGCAGAAACGTTTGGCTAAGGAGGTGACCATCATGGTACACTCTGAGGAGGACTATAACGCAGCAGTGGAGGCTTCAGGCATTTTGTTTGGCAACAATACGCATGATGCCTTGTTGAAGTTGGATGAAGACACTTTGTTGGCTGTATTTGAGGGCGTTCCTCAGTTTGAAGTAGATCGTAATTTGTTTGCCGAAGGCGTGAAAGCAGTAGATCTGTTTGCTGAACACAGCAAGGTGTTTGCCTCAAAAGGCGAGATGCGCAAACTGGTACAGGGTGGTGGTGTGTCGATGAACAAGGAGAAACTTACTGCCTTTGATCAGTTGGTTACTGAGCAAGACTTGTTAAACGGCAAATACTTGCTTGTGCAAAGAGGAAAGAAAAATTATTTCCTTTTGTTGGCAAAATAAGTGTACTTGATACATTAAAAATAGTTAAAACGCCAAGAATTTAAGACCTTAGTATTGTATAGGTGTTTTTTTTACCCTATATTTGCATTAGAAAAGTGTATGACAGACTAGGTAAATATTTGGGTCTTTATTCTTTGTGAAAAGCGTAAAGAAAGAGGGTTACGAATCCGTAACCCTCTTTAGTTTTATGGTAAACCATGAAAATGTTCCCCCGCATTTGCGGGGGAGATGTTTTTCACTTCTTACTGTCTATATCTTTCAGCAATTCATCTACAGCAGCTTTGAGCTGGGTATCCATACCTTTTACAATGGTATCAGGAGCGTTGGCCACCAGGATGTCGGGCTCTAACTGAGTATTCTCCAACCAAGTACCTTCTTCTGTGCGGTAACCGATGACAGGAACGCCAAATACCAGAGTGGGGTCTTGTAGCGTTTCCCACATCACACTACTCATGGTTCCAGGAACGGGCATTCCCACCAGCTTGCCAATGTTCTCGTGTTTATATACCCATGGGGTGCCGTGGGCATTACTATAGTTGGCTTCGCACTGGATCATGATGCTGGGCTTGTTCCAACGGCGACTTGGCATGTCGCAAGCTTCCTCTCCGCGAATCACTTGGGTCAGGTACTGCTTGCCGCTGAACAGAATCTGGATGTCCTCATGCAAACGTCCTCCACCATTGAAGCGAGTATCAATAACAATACCTTCTTTCTGATTGAATTTACCCAAGATGTCGGAGTAAATGGTGCGGTAGCTACCGTCGTTCATTGACTCGATATGCACATAACCCAAGCGGCCATTAGACCATTTTTCCACATCGGCAGCACGGTTCTTCACCCAGCGTTTGTAGAGTAGTGCTGTTAAGGCTGACTGCTGAATAGGTAGTACCACTTCTTCCCAACGCTCGTTGCTCTGTGGGTTGTATAGTGAAACCAATGTTTTCTTGCGAGCCTTGCCATTAAGCAGATTATTATAATTGGTGTTTTCGTCAATCACGATGCCATCAATCTTCTCGACAATAATGCCTGCCTTAACTTTTGAGTTGGCGTGGTCGAAAGGACCATTCTCCACCACCTCATCTACTTTGAGACCTTTGCCCGTGAAGGTCCAGTCGTAGAGCAAGCCAAGGGTAGCTGTTTGGTCGCCATTCAGATTGGGTGAATACCTGCCACCACTGTGAGAAACATTCAGCTCTCCCAACCACTCGCTCAGCAACTCTTGGAAGTCGTAGTTGTTGCTGATATGTGGCAAGAACTTACGATAGACAGTGGTCATCTTTTCCCAATCAGCAAATGCAATTTTGGGGTCGAAGAGCCTTACCTTTACCTGCTGATAAACACGGTTAAACATATACTCACGCTCAGCAGCTAAGTCAAGTTTCATCTCTGCATTAAAGGTGATAGGTGTTAGCTTGTCACCCTTTGGGTCCAGCTTCTGCAACTTGCTACCTAAAATAAAGATGTTTTTGCCATCTTTATCCACCATCATCGAGCCAGGACCAGCGCCTTTGCTCACCAGCTTGGTTTCCTTCTTCCTCATATCCATCTTCCATAGGTCGTATCCACCTTCAAACGATGCAAAGTAATACAAGTTCTCTCCTTCTTTGTCAATCATCATTCCACTCATGTTCGAAGAGTTAGGGGTGACACGCACAATGCGGTCTTCTATACCAGCCAGCTCTACGTTGATAGGCTTTACCTCGTCCTTTTTATCATCCTTTTTATCGCCATCTTTCTTGTCTTTCGACTCATCCTTACCTTCAGTTTTCTTTTGCTCTTTTTCTAAGTCTTTCTGTAATTCATAATCTTCTTTACTAAGGCGATATTTGTCGTAAGCATCTTGGTTCACGAATACCATCATGGCATCGTCTTGCGAACCCCAAGAAGCATGACTACGCATGCCATAGCGGTTGCTTTGATAAAGAATGGCATTGCCGTCCATCACCCACATCGGACTTCCGTCAATATAACCACTGTTAGTGAGGTTGGTGATGGTTCCACCATTAGCACTAACCAAGCCTATATCGGTATATGGATCGCGCTTGTTGCCAATGAATTCGATAGCAAACCATTTACCATCGGGTGACCAGTCGTAGCTGAAACCACCAGAGGTCTCTGGCCATTTCGAACCATCGGTAACGGTGCGCACTTTTTTGCTTTCCAGATTCATCACCTTCAGCTGCTTGCGGTTTTCAATAAAGGCCAATTCTTTTCCATCGGGAGAGAAGGTGGGATAGGTGCGCTCAATGCCATCGTTACCAGGGAACAACGCTTTCTCGTTGATGACAGTAGCATTAGCAAAGTTAGGGTCTTCCTTGCGGGCAATCTTGGCCTCATAGAGGTTCCAGTGACCATCACGTTCGCTCACATAAACCAATGTCCGGTTGTCGCTACCAAAAACAGGACTTGTCTCGTTTGCAGCAGTATGGGTAATCTGCTTGGTGGTGTTGTACTCTACTGAAGTTACGAAAATCTCGCCTCTTACCGCAAATACCACTTCCTTGCCATCAGGAGATACTGAAGCTGAACGTGCCCCATTGCTAAACTTTAGGTCGGCTGGCAGATTCTCGTCATCACGTGTCAGCGTGATAGCAACCTTCTGTGCTTTACCAGTAGCTTGTTGGATATAAATCTCACCGTCATAAGCATAGCAGAGGGTTCCGTTGGTGGCAACAGACAAAAACCTTACAGGATGATCCTTGAAAGAGGTAATCTGTTGGACGTTCTGTGCATTGCCCAGGGTAAAAGAATAGACATTGAAAGAACCACGATTACGCTCGCTCAGGAAAAAAACAGTTTTGCCATCAGGACCGATAATGGGATTACGGTCCTCGCCAGCACGGTTGGTCAAATTGGTGTGTTTGCCCGTCTTTACATCATATTGCCATATGTCTCTTGAAATGGAAGAAATCTGGTGTTTGCGCCACTGATCCTCAAGGCCTTTCTGGTCTTGGTAGAGGAACATACTGCCATCTTTGGCAAAATTCACCATCTCAGCTGGGGTGCCTAATACCTGGGTAGTCCTACCTCCAGCAGCTGGAACCTGGTATAACTCTGTCATCTGAGCGCGAGGGAACATGGCACTGGATGCTGGGTCTTGGATGGTAGCAGAAAACAGTACGTACTTGCCATCAGGACTGAAAGTCCAGGGGGTCTCAGCAGCCGAGTTGGTAGTTAAGCACTTGGCAGAACCACCTTCAGCTGGCATAACGAAGATATCGAAGTTGCCATTTCGGTCACTGGCAAAAGCAATCTGTTTCCCACTTGGTGACCAAATAGGGTTGCACTCGTAAGAGTCTTGAGTAGTGAGTTGTATGGCCACTCCACCCTGTGAGCTAACTTTATATATGTCACCTTTATAGCAGAATAAAATCTGTTGACCGTCAGGTGAAATTTGAACATCACGCAGCCACAAAGGTGTAACAGCCATGCTGCTCATCGAGAGGATGGCCATAGCCATCAAAGATAATAGTTTCTTTTTCATAAAAATTGAGTTGAATAATTTAGTTGTGTAAAGTTAGTGTATTTTGGTGGTTTTTGAAAAATATTTCGAAAATATTGGCATAAATCGAGAGAAAAGTGTATCTTTGCACCCGCATTCTTATGATATGCAAATCGTTTGGACTATGGTGTAATGGTAGCACAACAGGTTTTGGTTCTGTTTGACTGAGTTCGAATCTCGGTAGTCCAACAAAAAAGTAAACGCTGATAATCTCAAGATTACCAGCGTTATTGTTTTTAATGGGTACCCGGAGTGGGACTTGAACCCACACAGCTGCAATAGCCAAGGGATTTTAAGTCCCTCGTGTCTACCGATTCCACCATCCGGGCATCAGCAGTGTTATTTTGCGCTGCAAAGATAATTGCTATTTTTTATTCTGCAAAAAATATCAGCAACTTTTTATACCTGTAGCAGTTGTTGAACGGCTTTCTCCACTTTATCAAAGCCAAATTTTGCAAGTTCTTGATGCATTAAATTGCCAATCTCTGTATTACATAGATTGCCTATGCTGCCTTCATGGGTGTGATGAACCTCTTGCGTATGATGAAACTTGCCTGCTTCGAACTCCAATCCCACTTGTTTGTAGGCATCACGGAAGGGCACGCCCTGCAGCACCAGTTCGTTAACTCGCTCAACTGTAAAGATTGGCTGGTAGCGAGGATCATCAAGGATATTTGTGTTCACAGTTAAGCGACTGATGATATAGGTTGTCATTTTCAGACAGTCTTTCAGCTCTTCGAAAGCAGGGAGGAATACTTCCTTCAATATCTGATAGTCACGGAAATAGCCACTTGGCAGATTGTTGCTAATAAGCATCATTTGTTGGGGCAATGCTTGCAGTTTGTTGCACTTGGCACGAGTCAATTCAAACACATCAGGATTCTTCTTGTGGGGCATGATACTGGAACCTGTTGTGCACTCATCTGGCAGTTTTACAAAGCCAAAGTTCTGGCTATTGAACATGCAGGCATCGAAAGCTAACTTGGCAATGGTGCCTGCGATGCTGGCCATAGCAAAAGATACATTTCGTTCCATCTTGCCACGTCCCATCTGCGCATAGACTACGTTATAGTCCATTGAATCAAAGCCCAATAGCTCGGTAGTCATGGTGCGATTCAAAGGAAATGATGAACCATAGCCGGCAGCTGAGCCAAGCGGATTGCGATTTACTATGCGATAAGCCGCTTGTAACATTGTCATGTCGTCCACCAAACTTTCTGCATAAGCGCCCAGCCATAGTCCGAAGGATGAAGGCATCGCAATCTGCAAGTGGGTATAGCCTGGCATCAGTACGTCTTTATAACGCTCACTCTGCTCTATCAAAGTGTCGAACAATTGCTTGGATAGTTCTGCTATTTCCTGCAACTGAGCACGGGTAAACAATTTAAGGTCAACCAGTACTTGGTCGTTACGAGAGCGACCGCTGTGTATCTTCTTACCGATGTCTCCCAAAGTGCGGGTGAGCATCAGTTCCACTTGTGAATGGACATCTTCTATGCCTTCTTCAATTACGAACTCACCCTTGATAGCCACCTCATATATCTTTCTCAACTCCTGAAGCAGCACTTTTAGCTCGTCAGAGGTTAGAAGTCCTATGCTTTCGAGCATGATAATGTGCGCCATACTGCCCAGCACGTCGTAAGGAGCCAAGTAGAGATCCATCTCACGGTCTCGGCCTATGGTGAAACGCTCTATCTCTTTATCTATCTGTGTGGATTTTTCCCAAAGTTTCATTTTAAATAGATATACACCGCTTGTAGCGGGTTTTGAAATAACCATTAATAAGGTACTTGTGCCAAAGCTTCCACGATGCGATTCAAACCATCTTTGATGGGCTTTTGTACCATGCCTAACATAAACGCATTAAGTTGCAAGCCAGCAATCAGTTTCATCTCACAGGCATCTGGACCTTTGGGCACCAGTTCCATACGAATGTCGAATGGAATGGGCGACTGCACTGTACCGTAAGTCACGCTATGGAAAGGTTCGGTATCTTTAATCTGCATAGATACAGCCCCCATGGGGGTTTTGAATGTCAGCATGCCGTTGTCAAGGCTGATATTGTCTAACTTGTCAGCAGGGATGCGCTCTTTCAGTTTTTCCAGGTTGTCTGCATTTGACAACTTCTCAAATACACTGCGCTGAGGTGCCTCAATACGTTTGGTATCGCTCTCAAAACTCGTAGTACTCATAGTTTGTTTATTTAACAAAATGGGAATGACCCCATTACTGTGTTGATTATTTTAAGTCGTCACCCCAATGAGCTGGGTCCTTGCGCCACTCGTTCAGGGTAGGGATATCTTTCTCTTCAATGTAGCCAGTTTTTAGTGCGGTCTCTATCACTGCATCATAGTCTGTGAGGGTTACCAAAGGCACTTTTGCTTCCTTGAAAGCTTTTTCTGCCACAGGGAAACCGTAGGTATAGCTGGCCACCATACCAATAACTTCGCAACCGTCTCTGCGAATAGCTTCCACAGCTTTCAGACTGCTACCACCTGTTGAAATCAAGTCTTCTACCACCACAACCTTCATACCTGGGCGTAATTCTCCTTCTATCAGGTTCTCCAGGCCATGATCTTTTGGCTTAGATCGTACATAAACAAAAGGCAGGTTCAATGCATCCGCTACCATCGCACCTTGGGGAATGGCACCAGTTGCCACACCAGCTACAGCGTCAGCCTGTGGAAAATGCTCCAAGATGATGCGTGTGATTTCAAACTTTACGAAACTTCGCAAGGATGGATATGAAAGGGTCTTGCGGTTGTCACAATAGAATGGTGACTTCCAGCCTGAAGCCCAAGTGAAAGGGTTGGCTGGCTGTAGTTTAATTGCTTTAATTTTCAAAAGTTTTTCGGCGAATAGTCTCTCTAATGTCTTCATAACACTAACATTTTACAAAAAACAATGCAAAAGTAAACAAAAGAATGAAAATCCCGAAACGATTAACTCTTTTTTCAATCATCTATGTTGCATAACACTTCTTCATAGGTAAATCCTCGTTGCATGGCAAAACGAATAAGTTTACCTTTTAAGGTGTAGTCGTCCTGTTCTTTCAGGGTTTTGCGTTTTTGTTGCAACAAATCTCGTAGTGTCTGCATATATTCCTCCATATCGATTATTTTATCCATCAACGGACGAATCATTGGGGAGGGTATCTGTTTTTGTCGAAGTCCTTGCTCTATCTTGATGCGTCCCCATTTGGCAAAGCGATATTTGTCGTTGATATAGGCTTTAATATATCGGTCCTCATCGATGAAACCCTGTTGGCAGAGGTGTTTGACGATTTCTTGAGATTCTTGACCTTCAATGCCCCATTGACGCAGTTTTTCGTTGACATCAGCAATGCAATGTTCTCCTTTAGAACAAAAACTGGCTGCTTTAGCGAGAGCTTCTGTAGGTGATAATGGTTTCATTATTTGATAGTTTTTATTTTTGCAAACACAAAACGGTCGTTGTGACTGAGGTCTTGCATCAATTGGATATCTTGATAACCTTGGCCCACCAATAACTCTTTGACAACTTGGCCATAAGCACGGTTGATTTCGAAAGCAAGTAGTCCGTTTGGCTTCAGCAAGGTAAGTCCCAACAATCCTATCTTACGATAGAAGAGCATAGGGTCATCATTAGGTACGAACAAAGCCTCATGTGGTTCATAGTGTAAAACGTTTGGAGCCATACTGTCTGCTTCTTTGATAGTTATGTAAGGCGGGTTGCTGACTAAAGCATCATACAGACCTATTTCATTTGTTGTTGGTTGGTATGAAAGGATATCGGTTTGGGAGAAAGATACTTTCCCCTGTAATTTCTCGTTGTTGATTTTGGCAATAGTCAGCGCTTTTTCTGAAATATCGCAAGCGGCTATATTGGCAAATGGTAAAGCTAATGACAATGATATAGCGATGCATCCACTCCCCGTGCCAATGTCCAGTATATATGCCTCGGGGGAGAGCTTTTTTATCAAAAGCTGCACTAATTCCTCAGTTTCTGGGCGAGGAATCAATACGCCAGGCGCCACAAAAAACCTTTCACCACAAAACGGTGCTTGCTCTTGGATATACTGTATGGGCTCAAAAACAAGCAATCTTTCAAGTATAGATTGTAGAAAAGTTTTTTGATTTGAAGATAAAGCTATATCTTTGCCTAGGAAAAAGTCAATAGGTGATTGTCCCAGCATTTCACAACATATAATGCGGGTGAGAGCAATTGCTTCTTCCTTGCCGTAGAGTGGCAGTAGTGTTTCACGTATGTCTGCAATGACATTTGACATATTCTCGCCAAAAGTACGAAAAATAAAGGAACAATGATGACGAATGATGAAAAATATATGAAACGATGTATCCAGCTGGCCAAAAATGGACAGCTGGAAGCTCCTCCTAATCCTATGGTGGGTGCTGTTGTTGTATATAATGAAAAGATCATTGGTGAGGGATATCATGCCAAATTCGGAGAGGCCCATGCTGAGGTTAATGCCATTGCCAGCGTGGAAGATCAAAAATTATTGAAAAATAGTACCATTTATGTGAGCTTGGAACCTTGTTCGCATTATGGAAAGACGCCTCCTTGTGCTAATTTGATTGTTGAAAAAGGCATTCCCAGGGTTGTGATAGGTTGTAAAGACCCTTTCAGTAAGGTGGCTGGTAGGGGTATTGAGGTGTTACGTAAAGCTGGCTGTGAGGTGAAGGTAGGTGTGTTGGGAAAAGAATGTATGGAACTTAACAAGGCTTTCTTTACAGTCCAGTTGAAGCATCGTCCTTTTATCACTTTAAAGTGGGCTCAGTCGGCAGATGGATATATGGATGTGATAAGAGAGAACGGAGAGCCTGTTGTTCTTTCGTCGTCTTATACACAAATGATAGCTCATAAACGCAGGGCTGAGCACCAAGCAATTATGATAGGAACTCGTACGGCGTTGCTGGACAATCCTTCGCTGAGTGTCAGGTCATGGTGTGGCCCTCAACCTTTGCGTGTCGTGATAGATCGACAATTGAAGTTGCCACGACATTTGAATTTGTTTGATGGAACTCAACCCACAATGGTGGTGACAGAAAAAAAAGAGGACATAACTGGTTGCTCAATTTTTCAGGCTAATTTCAGCCATAGTATTTTGCCACAAATAATGGAGGAATTATTGAGGAGAAATATTCAATCGTTGTTGGTGGAAGGCGGTGCCACATTATTGCTGTCATTCTTGGATGAGGATATTTGGGATGAGGCTTATGTTGAACATTGTCCACAAGTGTTAGGACGTGGAATTATGTCACCAACTCTTATTATTCCTAAAAAAACATCCAAAAAAAAGCTAATTATGGGCCGAAACTACCATATATTTGATAATTTTGTATAAAACTTCGTCAGAAATCTGCACATAAGAAAATTGTTTTTTAATTTTGCAGGTTGTAAATAAGAATAGAAGACTTTAATGAGAACAAAACTATTAATGGCCATAGCCTGTTTGTTGGGTTTGTGCATCGGATTTGGTGCTTGCATGAAAGGTGATGAGGATGCCGAAGTGAACATCAGCACATACGTGACAGCTTTTGGTCTTGATACAATATATGGAAAATACTATAAGTTCAGCATTGATCAGGTAAACCACGTGATCTTTAATGCCGATTCTTTGCCTTTAGGGTCTGATACGCTTTTAAACAATATTGTTATAGACACCTTTTCTGCTTCCGGGTATATCACTTCTGGTTTGCTTGACTCTTTGTTTGTTGCGGGTGATTCGGCTGATCTTACGCCAGCTATTAACAAGCCTGGTATTTCTTTTAAGATTATCTCCAACGATGCTAGTAGGTCGCAGAATTATAACTTGCAGGTAAATGTACACAAAGTTGACCCCGATGTTGCTGCCTGGAAAAATATTTCGAACTTGCCTGCCGATTTCTTGTCAGCTAAAAGTACCGACCAAAAGATTCTCATGAAGGGTGAGGAGCTAATGGTGTTCTTACGCGAGAATTTGCTATTAAAATCAGATGTGAGCAGCGAGACGGCATATTCATGGAAAACATACACCATGACGGGTTTACCAGTAAATGCCATGTTGCATTCTACGCTCTGCTACAACGATACTCTTTATATGATTTCGGCTGCTGGTGACGTGTATAATAGTGTTGAGGGTGCTGCTTGGCAAAAGAATGAAACCTTGAGTGGAGGAGTTAGAACATTACTGGCTTCTTTCAGTGACAAGTTGACAGCCATTAAGGAGGTGGCTGGCGAACTGCGATATTGCCTCACAAAAGCATCATCCGAAGCATGGGTAATAGGTGAACGGGTGCATAATGGTTTCCCTACTGAGAAAGTGAGCTCTGATGTTTATTTTTCAAGCACTGGTGTGGAGAGAGCTATTTTAGTGGGCATGCCGTTGCCTGTGGAAAACAAGACGATTCCATGGATGACGATTGACGGTGATGATTGGGGGGCCATGACAACAGACACTGAATATTTTTGCCCACCAATGGACAATCCTTCTGTGATGTTTTACAATAAGTTCTTCTATATCGTAGAAAGCGGACTGGAGGAGATGTATGAATCGATGGGTGGTTTAGTGTGGGGCTTGTCAGTTGGTAAATTCCATTTTCCAGAGGTTGTGGAAGGTCATAAGCAATATGCGCTTACAGTGGATGATGCCAACTATATATGGCTACTTATTATAGGGAATGGTGAGGAGAATACACAATTATGGCGTGGTCGCCTCAATGAATTGAACAAATAACGATTGCTGGTGTATGGAAAAAGAAATACAGTTGGATATGAATTGCATACCATCTCATGTGGCGATTATCATGGATGGCAATGGACGATGGGCCAAGCAGCGCGGTATGGAACGCACGTATGGCCATCAAGCAGGGGCAGAAACAGTGCACCAGATCGCAGAGGAAGCTGCCAGATTGGGTATTAAATATCTTACTTTATATACTTTCTCAACAGAGAACTGGAATCGTCCACCGCAGGAAGTGTCTGCATTGATGGACTTACTCTTCAATCATATCGAGGAGGAAACATTTATGAAGAATAATATTAGCTTCAAGGTGATTGGCGATATAGATAAGTTGCCTGATTTCGTGCAGGGGAGATTGAGGAATTGTATAGAACATACTTCTCGAAATACAGGTATGTCGTTGGTGCTTGCATTGAGCTATTCTTCTAAATGGGAACTTGCAGAGGCGGCTCGACAAATTGCGGCAGAAGTAAAAGAAGGAAAAATAAGGCTGTCGGATATTGATAGCGATACGATACAACAACATTTGGCAACCAAAGATATGCCGGATGTGGACTTGTTAATTCGTACAGGTGAAGAACAACGTTTAAGCAATTTCTTATTGTGGCAGTGTGCCTATGCAGAACTATATTTCTGTGATACATATTGGCCCGATTTTAAGGAAAAGGAATTGCGAAAAGCGATTGCCGATTATCAGAACCGCGAAAGACGCTATGGAAAGACAAGCGAACAATTACAAACGAATGAAGAGAGTTGAGAGACTAAAGTTGATGGTTAAAAAGATGCATAATCGTTTATACTACATATGGCTTTTAGTAGCAGCATTGGCAATGGCTAACTGTCAGTGGATAATGGCTCAGGAAGAGATAGCTGTGGATGCTTTGAATGATGGAACGCCAGTTATCTTATATTCTGGTGAAGCCAAAAAATATGTTATAGCTGACATCGCTGTGGAGGGAGCTGATAATTATGAAGATAATATAATTATCAATATCTCTGGTTTGCAAGTGGGTGAAACGATTGAGGTGCCTGGAGAAGATATTACAGAAGCGGCTAAACGATATTGGAAACACGGATTGTTTTCTGATGTCAGTATTAAGGCCGATAAGATAATAGGCGACCGTATCTGGCTGAGAATTAAAGTAAGTATGCGTCCCCGTGTGAGCGAAGTAAACTATCACGGTCTAAAAAAATCTGAACAAGAAGATCTGCAGGCACGTATAGGTATGATTAAAGGTAGCCAGATTACACCGAATGCTGTGAATCGTGCTGAAACTATCATAAAGAGATATCTGGACGGCAAAGGTTTTAAGAATGCAGAAGTGAAGTTTGTGCAACGTGATGATCCCTCCAGAAACAATGAAATCATTGTGGATGTAAATGTGGATAAGAAAGAAAAGGTAAAGGTACATCAGATTACTATTGAGGGTAATCAAGCACTTAAAGCCGGCAAGATAAAGCGTGTCATGAAAAAGACCAACGAGAAGAACAAGTTGGTTAATATCTTCCGCGCTAAAAAGTTTGTTCCAGAGAAATATGAAGAAGATAAACAGAACATCATTGATAAGTATAACGAACTGGGTTATCGTGATGCTGTAATTCTTGTTGACAGTGTCTCTAATTATGACGACAAGACCGTGGATGTGTACATCAAAGTGGAAGAAGGTGATAAATATTATATCCGAAATATTACCTGGGTAGGAAATACTGTTTATCCTTCTGATATACTGGCTAATCTGCTTCAGATGAAGTCTGGTGATGTTTATAACCAGAAAAAACTAGAAGAACGCACAGTAACTGATGACGAGTCCGTGGGTAATCTTTATTACAATAATGGTTATCTTTTCTATAGCTTAGACCCTGTAGAAGTAAACATCGTGGGTGATTCTATCGACCTGGAAATGCGTATCTATGAAGGTCAGCAGGCAACGGTCAATAAAGTAACCATCAGTGGTAATGACCGATTGTATGAAGAGGTGGTGCGTCGTGAGTTATATGTTAAACCAGGCAAATTATTTAGCAAGGATGACATTATGACATCCATGCGTGAGATACAGCAGATGGGACACTTTGACCCAGAGCAATTGCAACCTGATATACAGCCTCACCCAGAAGATGGTACAGTTGATATAGGCTTTCCGCTGGTGTCGAAACCCAATGATCAGGTAGAATTATCTGCCGGTTGGGGACAAACAGGTGTCATTGGTAAATTGAGCCTAAAATTTACCAATTTCTCTATGAAGAACTTGTTGCATCCAAGTCGTAAACATCGTGGATTGCTGCCACAAGGACAGGGCCAGACCTTGACGTTGAGTGGACAAACAAACGGTAGTTACTATCAGAGCTATAGTGTTTCTTTCTTGGATCCATGGTTTGGCGGCAAACGTCCGAATGCGTTCCAGGTCTCTGCTTATTACTATGTTCAGACGGATATTAGTAGCCGTTATTACAATACTGCAATGATGAACATGTATAACTATGGTTATGGCATGGGAAGTATGTATGGCGGTTATGGTGGCTATGGCTACGGGGGGTATGGATACGCCAACTATGAGAACTACTATGATCCAGACAAATATATGAAGATGATAGGCGCTTCAGTGATGTTTGGTAAACGTTTGAACTGGCCTGACAATTATTTCCAAGTATCAGCGGAATTGTCGTTCAACCGTTATATGTTGAGTCAGTGGGTATATTTCCCTGTGACTGATGGTAGCTCAAACGAGGTGGCTTTAAATCTTACATTGGCACGTAGGTCAACGGATAATCCCATTTATACAAGGCAAGGCTCTGAATTCAGTTTCTCATTGCAAATTACTCCTCCTTGGAGTGCTATCGATGGCAAGGACTATAGCAAGTATGATTTAACCAATCAGGATGACTATAACAAGATGTATCGTTGGATTGAATATCATAAGTGGAAATTTAAATCTAAGGTGTTCATTCCATTGGCAGATCCATACACTGTAAAACGTACACCTGTGTTGATGGTTCGTGCAGAGTTCGGCTTGTTAGGACACTTTAACAAATATAAGAAGTCTCCATTCCAGACTTTTGATGTTGGTGGCGATGGTATGACAGGTTACACTACTTATGCTACTGAAAGTGTGGCTCTTAGAGGTTATGAAAATAGTTCTCTTACTATGTCAAGAAGTCAGGCTGGATATGCTTATACACGCTTTGGATTAGAATTAAGATATCCTTTAATGCTTGAGACAAGCAGTACTATCTATGCTATTGCGTTTTTAGAAGGAGGAAACGCTTGGCATGACGTTTCTGATTTCAATCCATTTGACATGAAACGCTCTGCGGGTTTAGGCGTGCGTATCTATCTGCCAATGATTGGTATGATGGGTATTGATTGGGCTTATGGATTTGATAAGATTAATGGCTCTAAAGCTTATAGTGGAAGTAATTTCCACTTTGTGCTGGGTCAGGAGTTTTAACTGATTGTATTACTTAAAAGAAACGGGATTATGAAAAAGTTTGTGTTATTGATGTTAGCTTTGTGTGCCATGAGCATGATTGCCAGTGCACAGCGTTTTGCATTGATTGACATGGAGTACATTTTAGAGAATGTTCCTGCATATGAGAGTGCAAACAGCGAAATAGAACAGTTGTCAAAACAATGGCAGGCTGAAGTTCAGAAAGTCTCAGATGAGGCTAAATCTTTATATGAGAGCTATCAATCAGCAAAGAACCTGACTGAGGTTCAACGCACAGAGCGTGAGAATGCTATTGTGGAGAAAGAAAAATCTGCAGCTGAATTGCGCCGTAAGTATTTTGGCCAGGAAGGTGAGCTGGCAAAGAAGCAGCAAGAGTTGATGCAGCCTATCATGGATGATATCTATGAGGTGGTAAAAACAATAGCTCAAAACAAAGGCTATAGTATGGTAATTGACCGTGCTTCAGCCTCAAGCATCATCTTCGCTTCTCCAAATATAGATATTAGTGATGATGTATTGGCAGAATTAGGTGAATAATTCAAAAATATTTCCTACATTTGCAGCCGATATTGTAATGAAAATAAATATAAACAATAAAAACAGGATTTAAAATGTTAAAGAAAATTGTATTGGCCGTTGCTTTGATTGCCCTGCCAGCGTTGGGTGCAATGGCTCAGCAGAAATTCGCTCACTTGACCGCACAGGCTGTTATCGTTGAGATGGCTGAATATAAGAAAGCTGTGTCTGATCTGGAGGCAATGCAGAAAAACTATCAGGATGAATTGCAGCGTACACAAGAAGAGTTTAATAAGAAGTACCAGGAGTATGTGGCTCAGGCTGATTCTCTGCCTCGCAATATAGCAGAACGCCGTCAGAAGGAACTTCAGGATATGGCTCAGCGCCAGGAACAGTTCCAGCAGGAGGCTAGCCAGTCTCTGCAGCAGGCTCAGCAAGAAGCTATGAACCCTATTATTGAAAAGGTACAGAAGGCTGTGGAGGAGATAGGAAAAGCTGAAGGTTATATTTATATCTTCGACCTTTCAAGTACCAGCATTCCTTTCGTGGGCGCTCAGAGCGTGGATATCACTGACAAGGTAAAGGCTAAGGTGGGCGTAAAGTAAAGTTATGAACCATCGGTTGTCAAGCATACCTGGCCCTATCGGGGTGTTTGATTCAGGTTACGGAGGCCTCACGATCTTAAGTAAGATCCGTGAGGCTTTGCCTGCTTATGACTACATCTACCTGGGTGACAATGCTCGTAATCCTTACGGAACCCGTTCTTTTCAGATTGTTTATGAGTTTACTTTGCAGGCAGTGACTAAACTTTTCGAATTAGGATGTCATTTGGTAATATTGGGCTGTAACACGGCTTCTGCGAAGGCGTTGCGTAGTATTCAGATGAATGACTTACATCTGTTGGACGCTAACCGTAGAGTGTTAGGTGTAATACGCCCCACTGTTGAGTGCATTGGCTCTCTTACTAATACAAGACATATAGGTTTACTTGCTACGCCAGGTACAGTGAAAAGTGAGTCATATCCGCTTGAAATCAAGAAACTATTTCCAGATGTACAGGTGAGTAGTCAGGCTTGCCCAATGTGGGTGCCCTTGGTAGAGAACAATGAAGCCAATGACGAGGGGGCGGACTATTTCGTGCAGAAATATCTGAATGAATTACTGACACAAGATGACAAGATTGATACTATCATATTGGGTTGTACTCACTATCCTCTGTTGCTGAACAAAATCAAGCAATATACACCTCAGCATATTACTATTGTCACACAAGGAGAGTTGGTGGCAGAGAGTTTGAAAGATTATCTGCAACGCCACCCTGAGATGGATGCTAAATGCACCCGTGGCAATACATGTACATACTATACAACTGAATCAGAAGAGAAATTTACGGAATCAGCTTCCATATTTTTAAATGAAGCGGTAAACGTAAAGCACATAGAATTATGAAAAGAATCGTTATCAAGGTGGGTAGCAATGTGCTGACGAGAACAGATGGCACACTGGATGTCACTCGTATGTCGGCATTAGTTGACCAGATTGCTCAATTGCGACAGAAAGGTATAGAGGTAATACTGGTGTCTTCAGGAGCAGTAGCTTCTGGACGAAGTGAGTTAAAATTGTCAGAACACCGCCTTGACACTACCTCACAGCGCCAATTGTTTTCCGCTGTTGGACAAGCAAAACTCATTAATCGCTATTATGAACTATTTCGTGATCATGGCATAGCGGTGGGGCAGGTGCTCACTATGAAAGAGAACTTTGGTACACGAAGGCATTATCTCAATCAGAAGAACTGCATGACGGTGATGTTGGATAATGGTGTCATTCCTATTGTCAATGAAAACGACACCATCAGTGTGACAGAGTTGATGTTTACTGATAACGATGAACTGAGTGGCCTGATTGCCTCGATGATGGATGCAGAAACCCTCATCATTCTTAGCAATATTGATGGCATTTATAATGGTTCCCCAGCCGAGCCTAATTCACAAGTGATTTGTGAGATCGGACAGAAGATGGACTTGACGAATTATATTCAAACGAATAAGTCAAGTTTCGGACGTGGTGGCATGTTGACCAAAACCAATATTGCACGTAAGGTGGCTGATGAAGGAATTGAGGTAATCATTGCTAATGGTAAACGTGATGATATCTTGCTACATTTGTTGCTCGATAATAATGCGATTTGTACTCGTTTCATTCCTAAGTCAAAGTCTATCAGTGGGGTAAAGAAGTGGATAGCTCATAGCGAGGGCTTCGCCAAAGGTGAAATTACAATCAATGAAAAGGCTTTACAGGCTTTGAGAGGTGATAGGGCTGTTAGTATATTACCAATAGGTATCATTGAAGTGACTGGTGAGTTTGAAAAAGATGACATTATCCGCATTATGGATGTCGATGGCGGTCTGATAGGTGTAGGTAAGGCTAATTGTACATCCGTACAAGCAAAAGCCGCTATGGGTAAACATGCTGGTCGCCCAGTAGTACATTATGATTATTTATATTTGGAATAGAGAGTATGGATGTAAGAGGTCAACTACAAGAAGTACATCAAGCTGCTAAGTCGTTGTTGCGACTCAGTGACGATATAATAGCAGACGTTTTATGCGCTGTTGCAGACGAGATGATCGCCAAGGCTGATAGTATATTGAAAGCCAATGAGCTGGATCTGTCTCGTATGGATCCCGCTAATCCAAAGTATGACCGTCTGAAGCTTACGCATGAAAGATTGCAAGGCATTGCTGCTGATATGCGTAATGTAGCTAAACTTCCTTCACCAATAGGGAAGGTGTTAAGAGAGACTATTCGCCCCAATGGTTTAAAGATAAAGCAAGTAAGTGTACCTTTTGGTGTAATTGGTATTATCTATGAAGCCCGTCCCAACGTTAGTTTTGATGTCTTTTCGCTCTGTTTACGCAGCCATAATGCTTGCGTTTTGAAGGGAGGTAGCGATGCCCAAGAGACAAATGAGGCAGCTGTAGGCATAATCCACAGTGTTTTGAAACGTTTTAGCATTGATACACATGTTGTGAAGTTAATGCCTGCCGATCGTGAAGCCACGGCTGAATTGTTGCATGCTCGTGGATTGGTAGATTTGATTATCCCTAGAGGAAGCAGTGGCTTGATACAGTTTGTTCGTGACAATGCTACTGTACCCGTTATAGAGACTGGTGCTGGAATTTGCCATACTTATTTTGATGCAGCTGGTGATGTAGCAAAAGGTGCCCCTATCATTCATAATGCTAAAACTCGTAGGGTATCTGTTTGTAATGCTCTGGATTGTGTGCTTCTACATCGCAGCCGGTTGGCCGATTTACCGGCATTGTGCGCTCCTTTAGCAGATAATCATGTAAAGATTTTTGCGGATGCAGAATCGTATGATGTTTTACAGGGACATTATCCTGCTGATTTGTTACTACATGCCTTGCCAGAAAGTTTTGGAACGGAGTTTTTGGATTATAAAATGGCCATTAAGACAGTGTCATCATTGGATGAGGCTATAGCATGGATTAATAAGGTGGCTTCTGGTCATAGCGAATGTATCGTAACTGAGGACAAAATTGCTGCAGAAAGATTCTGCAGTGAGGTTGATGCGGCTTGTGTGTATTGGAATGCACCTACCTCTTTTAGTGATGGCGCACAATTTGGTTTAGGTGCTGAGATAGGAATCAGTACGCAGAAATTGCATGCCCGTGGTCCAATGGCATTAGAGGCGATTACCACATATAAATGGATGATAGAAGGAGAAGGACAGATTAGAAAATAATTCAATAATGAGATATTTCAGTAAAGTAACAGATTTGGGCGATTTGCAATCAGCATTGCAAGAAGCTTTGGAGATAAAGAACAATAGGTTCAAGTATGTAGAATTAGGTAAGAACAAAACCTTGCTGATGGTTTTCTTCAATTCCAGTTTGCGTACTCGTTTGAGCACCCAGAAAGCTGCCATGAATTTGGGTATGAATGTGATAGTGCTGGATGTGAACCAAGGTGCCTGGAAACTGGAAACAGAGCGCGGCGTTGTGATGGATGGCGATAAGAGCGAACATTTGTTGGAGGCTATCCCTGTGATGGGATGCTATTGCGATGTTATAGGTGTACGTTCTTTTGCAGGTCTCAAAGACCGTGATTATGACTATGCAGAAACTGTTTTCAATCAGTTTGTCAAGTATAGTGGCCGTCCCGTTTTCGCTATGGAAACTGCAACAGTCCACCCTTTACAGGCTTTTGCCGATTTGATCACTATAGAAGAAAATAAAGAGGTAAAACGACCTAAGGTGGTGCTTACCTGGGCTCCTCATCCAAAAGCTTTGCCACAGGCTGTCCCTAATTCGTTTGCTGAGTGGATGAACGCAGCTGATGTTGATTTTGTGATTACACATCCAGAAGGCTATGAGCTGGATCCTGCTTTTGTGGGCGATGCTGTGGTGGAATACGATCAAAGAAAAGCTTTGGAGGGCGCTGATTTCGTTTATGCCAAGAATTGGAGTTGTCCGGGAGTCACTAATCTGACCGATTATGGACAAGTGTTGAGTAAAGATATGAGCTGGACCATTAATGAGGAGCATATGAGTTGGACAAACGATGCACATTTCATGCATTGCTTACCTGTTCGTCGTAATATGATTGTTACAGATGATGTCATCGAAGGTCCTCGCTCACTGGTAATACCAGAGGCGGCTAATCGCGAGATTTCTGCTACTGTAGTGTTAAAACGAATACTGGAAGATTTGAGGTAATTCAAGAGATGAAGAGATTCCTACTTTCCCTGTTGTTGCTTTGCATTTCTTCGTTTGCTTTTGCTCAAAAACTAGAGTGGAGGCTGGGCGCTGAAGGCTTCTTTGACAATGGCGAGGGTGATGCCACTTATCGGACTACTATGACCTATAGTGGTATTCGTGCCACTCCTGAGCTTGGTGTAAGCTGGGATGAGGGCAAACATCGTTTGATGGGAGGCTATAGCGGACTGTTGGAATTTGGTAAAAAGCATGGTTATACAGATGGCTCGCCCATATTGTATTACCAATATAGTACTAAACCATTGATTTTTACATTTGGAAGTTTCCAACGTGAACAATTGTTAGGCAATTATCCTTCATTTCTGTTTAGTGATACTATTCGCTATTACCGCCCAACCATCCAGGGATTCGCATTCCAACACCAGTATAAGCGAGGCCATTTTGAGGCATTCTTAGATTGGACAGGTTTCCGTACAGATAAAGATCGTGAACAGTTCATGGTTGGTTTGAGTTTTAAACACACCATCGGAAAAATGGATGAAGAGGCGTTCAGTAAGTTAAGCAAACGCTTCTACGTGGGATTAGAAGGGTATTACTATCACTATGCTCTTACATGGCATGCTGATGAAGCACAGCATATCCATGATAATCTGGTGGCTCATCCCTTTGTGGGTTATCAATTAGAGAGTCGTGTTGCTGATGCTGGTATTGATGTCAGGGCTGGTGTGTTGGCAAGTTTTGATCGTGAAAGAGGTATGGAAGGAGGCAAACGTACCCCCATTGGCTTTTTGGGAGAGGTTAATGCTCATTACAAACGTTTCTTCGTAGAGGATATTTTCTATGCGGGTGGTCATCAGCAACCCTTTGGCAAGCAATTTTACGGAGCCTATTATTGGGGTGACACTTATTATCATGCTTCTGCATACAACCGTACCGACATCAAATATCAGTTTGTTGTGAATAAGTATGTCTCTGCTTATGCAGGTGCCATATTCAATATTACCAAAGCAGGACTGAATTGGCATCAAGTTTTATCTTTGCGAGTAAATTTAGGCGGTAGCTTCGGGAAATAAGACGCTTTTTTTTTGTTCATTTTTATGGCAGTGCCTTCTACGGGTTGTCGCAGTATCTGCTACGGGTCGTTCCAAAGCCTCCCATGAGTCATCGCAGTATCTCCTATGGGGGTATGGCAGATACTGCGACGGGTGATAGGAGATACTGCGGCCAGTGGTGGCAAGCTTTCCCTTCTGTGATAGCAACCTTTCCCATCTGTAATAGGAACCTTTCCCTATACAGATAGGAGACTTTAGAGATGATGTTGGTATTGCAGCCCTCATTTTAGTAATGTCTCCAACCTCTTCTTATATATAAATATGGTGTAATAAAGCCATGGTTTGATTTTTTTTCAAAAAAACATTTCAAAATATTTGCCGGAATCATAAAAAGTTCCTACCTTTGCATCCGCTTTCCGCAAGGGAGGTTGTTTTTTTGAGTTCTATGACAGATTGATGGACAGAGGACAGGCAGCGTCCGGTGGATGTTTTTAGTATGTTCATCGGAGGTCTGATGAAGGTGTGATTTATACATGAACGACCGTCAAAGGTGATTTTACCTTTTATATATTACGGACAGTCCTGACAGAGACAGACAGTGTTTTCCCGTAG